>Ga0307372_10004853_pt1 | contig 20490 bp, 20 predicted proteins | sample OX1MG_FD_202533 | JGI IMG/M metagenome (GOLD analysis project Ga0307372, IMG submission 202533) | Soil microbial communities from Risofladan, Vaasa, Finland - OX-1 | ecosystem: Environmental > Terrestrial > Soil > Coastal area > Acid sulfate soil | place: Finland: Risofladan, Vaasa | collected...
TACGCCCGGCTCAACCCGATCTATCTCGGCGACGATCGGTACTCCCGCCAGCCCACGTGCGAAGCGGTCCTCGCCACGGGCGGCAACTTCCGGTTCGTCCGCAAACCCGACTCGCATCCGCTGATCCCGGAGTACATCACCGGCATCGAGCTGCCGAGCCACGCAGTGCCGGTCAAACGCGGCCGCAAGCGGTGACAATTGACGTTCCGGCACTGAAGCCGGCCATCCTGCGCCTGCTCGCGCGTATCGAGAGCCAGCCATGAGGCTGCGGTGCGCGAATGCATGAACCGGCACGTTGTCGGTCGAATCGCCGGTCAGCGCCTGCACCTTGACCATCTTGTCCGGGGTGACGCCGAACTTCCCCATTACCTCGGCCGGGCCGAACGGCTTCGGCTTGATCGGGTCCGGCATCGCCACGCCCGGCCGGATGAGCTGCATCAGGTCCTTGTCGGAGGAGACGATGGTTACCGGCCCGCCGGCACTCTCGGCGGCGACGTGCGGTGCGCCTTGCAGGCGGCATACGGCCGGTTGCGGAACGTCAGCCGGCTGGCGTCGGAGATCACCGCGACATGGGTGCCGACATGCTTGCGCAGCCGCTTGGCCACCATGTTGGTGAAGCCCAACACCGCGTTCACCGGCGTGCCGTCCGGCCGCGTCATCGGCGGCAGCGCATGGAACGCACGGAAGATGAAGCCCGATCCGTCGATCAGGATCAGGTGCAGCGGCCGGTCGGAGGGCGCGCCATTCTCGGCCGCCGGCCGCAGGTCAGTGTCCGCTGGCGTGGCCGGCTCCCGGGGCCAGCACATACAGCCGGGAACAGTATGGGCAGATCACCGATTGCTCCTCGATGTAGAGGAACACGCGCGGGTGGCCGAGCGAGCCGTCGCCGCCGTCGCAGGCGACGGTGCGGTCGTCCACCTGGATGGTCTCGGTGGGCATGGGCGATGCGGGCGCCTCGGACATATTGCTTCCTGGGGTCAGTTCTCGATAGCGTGATCGACGGCGAGATGATAGCGGTATGGGCCGTGCTTTCAACCTCGCCGCCCCCGTTGTTCCGCCCGCTCCTCACCCTGCTGCTTGCGATGGCGCTGCTGGGCGGTTGCGCCATGCCGCGGCCGCCGCACATCGATCGCGCGGGCGCGCTGGCCCAGACCTCCGGCTATTTCACCATGACGGACGGCACCAAGCTGCCCTATCGCGTTTGGATGCCGGACGAAGCGCCGCGCGCGGTGGTGCTGGCGCTGCATGGCATGAACGACAGCCGCGACGCCTGGGAGTACCCCGCGCCCGACTTCACCCGTGCCGGCATCGCCGTGTTCTCGCCCGACCAGCGCGGCTTCGGCACCACGCCGGATCGCGGGTTGTGGGCGGGCGGACGCGAGATGGCGGCCGACGCGCGGCAGATGGCGCGGGAACTGCGCGCCCGCTACCCGCACACCAAGCTGATCCTGATGGGCGAGAGCATGGGCGCGGCGGTGCTGATGGTGCTGGCCGCGGAGCAGCCGCCGCCGCCGGTGGACGGGTATGTGTTGATTGCGCCGGCCGTCTGGGGCCGTGCCGAAATGAATTTTTTTCTCCGTGCCGGCCTCTGGCTGTTCTCCAACGTGACCCCCAGCATGACGACGGACGGTGGCGGCCTGGTCCACGTGGAGGCCAGCGACAATTTCGCGGCGATCAGGCGGCTGTCGGACGACCCGCTGACAATCCATGCGACGCGCTGGGACACGATAAGCGGGCTGGTGAACCTGATGGACGCGGCGCTGGCCGACGCCCCGCATTTCCATGGCCCGGCTCTGTTCCTGTATGGCGGCCATGACGAACTGATTCCCAAGCGGGCGACCGCGGCGACCTGGCGCGCTGTGCCGCAAGGCGTGCGGGAGGCTTACTACCCCGCTGACTACCATCTGCTGCTGCGCGATCACGAGCGGATCACGCCGATCGACGACATCCTCGCCTGGATACTGCGTCCGGACGCACCGCTGCCGTCGGGCGCCGACCACGCGGCGGCCACGTGGCTGGCGAAACAGCCACGAGAATAACAGCTCTCCCACGTCGCGGGAGAGCTGTACGCTGCTCAGAATGCCTGTCCGATGCCGATATACAGATCGAACGCGTCGCCGCCGGGCTCGCGGTTCACCGGCATTGCGACATCCAGCCGGAGCGGCCCGATCGACGTGTAATAGCGGAACCCGACCCCGACGCCGATCCGCCAGGTATTGCTGAACGGCACCCCATTGGCGCTCACCTGCCCCGCGTCAACGAATGCCACCGCGCCGTAATTCCCCACGATCCGCTGGCGGAACTCGACGGTCGCCGCGCTGACCGCGGTCCCGCCGGTCGGCCGCCCATCGGCGAATCGCGGCCCCACCGACTGATAGCGGTAGCCGCGCACCGTCGCACTGCCGCCCGCGTAGAACCGTTGATCCGGCGGCAAGGCGAACGAATTTGTCCCAGGCACCTCGCCGACCAGCCCGCGCAGCGCCAGCACGCTGCGACCGTTGCCGCTGAGGTCCAGGTAGGCCGAGCCGGAAGCCTGCAGAATGACGAAGCCGGCATTCCCGGAGCCCAGCGCACCGGTCGGGGTCACCGAGAAACTCGCCCGCATGCCCTTGGTCGGATCGAACAGGTTGTTGCTGTCGTCAAATTTCAGGCCGAGCGGCAGGCCGGCCAGGTCGTAGTGACGCTGCGCGCCCTCCTGGGTGATCGCCTCCTGTTCCCCCGACACGCCGGCGCTGCCGGCCCAGTGCGGCGACAACTTGCGGTTGAGCGCGATCTTCTGCTCCAGTGCGTCCTGGTCATAGGCCTGCAGGCTCTGCTTTACCGCGTCGAGGTCGATCTCCAGCGCCTGGTCCCGCGCCAGGAAGTCCGGCTTGATGAATTGTGCCCCAAACCGGTAGCCGGGCTTGGTCTCGGCATTGCCGCCGAGCTGCATCGCCGCGGTCAGGATCAATTGCTCCGCGTTGCCGAACAGGTCGCGGTCATGCCAGCCGGCGTTGAAATTGACTCCGAGATCGGTGGAATAGGCAACGCCGACATCCACCGCGTGCAGCGGGCGCTCGGTGACGCTGACCGTCACCGGCAGGCGGCCGTTGGCGTCCAGTTGAGTGGCCGGCTGGATCCGCACCACGGAGAACACGCCGATCGAGGCCAGATCCCGCCGTGCCCTGGCGATCGCCAAGGGGCTGAATGGCTCACCGGGATGAATCAGCAGGCGCCGGCGCAGGTAGGATTCGTGCAGGTGCTTCAGGCCGGTGATGGTGATGGGCCCGAAATCGGCACGCGGTCCGGCGTTGGCAACGAACCGCACGTCCAGGAGGTTCTCCGCGGGGTGCAGCGTGGCGGGCGGCAGATCCACCGTGGCGAGCGGATAACCGTCGTCGCGGATCGCCGCAAGCAATTGGTTGCGCGCCGCGAGCACTTCGGCGGCCAGCGCCGGCTGGCCCGTTGCGAGCCCGAGCCGGGCGCGCGCGTCCGGCGGCACGGTCCCGGCGATGACGATCGGCCCGAGAAGGAATTGCGGACCGAGATCGAACCGCACCACGACCGGCACCGGCGGCTGGGCCGGCGCATGGTCGATCGCGTCGGCCAGGTCGGGCGCATCCAGGTTGCGGCCGTCGATCGTGAGTACGATCCGCGCCTTGTAGTAGCCGAAACTGTGCAGCGCTGTGGTGAACCGGCCGAGGTCCTGGCGGGCGCGCCCGGTCAGCGCGAAGCCGCCCACCGGCGCGGTTTTCTGCAACGAGATCAGGCCGGAGCTGTCATGCAGCGCCGTGTCCAGCGCGCCGTTGCCGGTGGGGGCGAGCTTGACGTCGTAAGCCCGCGGATCGGCAGCGGCGGCGATGCGCGAGGCGGCTCCGGTCAACAGCACCACAAGCAGTGGCACCGCGAACAGCAGCAAACAGGCGCGAAGCGTAACGGGACGGCAGGCCATGCGGCCAACCTAACACCGCCAGCCGCCGTGCGGATGTTCCCGCAACGGTCACGCTTGCGCCAGTTCCTGGACACGAGGCGAACCGATAATCCGGCACCCGTGTGCGAACCGCCACACCGGTGGTGTCAGGACCCATGCCGGTGCCCAATTACGCGCCAGAGAAGGGCTCTGGAACAAATCCCGAATCTCGGGTACGCATGGGGGATGCTCCTCAACTCGACCCGCCCTCAATCATCCCTGCCTGGCTTCTGCCCGGTCGAGGCCGCGGTTGCCTCGATGGCGGCGGCTGGCGTCGAAGAGCGCGGCGCAGTGTTCACGCGCCGCGAAGTGGTGGAATTCATTCTCGATCTTGTCAGCTACACGGCCGACAGGCCGCTGCACCAGGCACGCATCCTTGAGCCTGCCGTAGGGCAGGGAGACTTTCTTCTGCCGACAATCGATCGGTTGCTGGATGCCTATGCTCGTGCACCGAACACGTCGTGGCACAGCGTCGTCACCGATCTCAGCGACTGCCTTTACGCCGTCGAGTTGCATCGCGCGAGCTTCGATCAAACACGCAGTCTCGTTATCGATGCGCTGCGTGCCAAAGACATTCCTGCCGCGCCGGCGGCACAGCTTGCGGACCGCTGGCTGCATCAAGGTGATTTCCTCCTCCTCCCGCTCGCGGGCGCCTTTTCGCACGTCGTGGGTAATCCTCCGTACGTGCGACAGGAACGTATCCCTGACGCACTGATGGAGGAATACCGTCGGCGCTACCGCACGATCTATGACCGCGCTGACCTCTACGTGCCTTTCATCGAGCGTTCGCTTTTGCTGCTGGCGCCAGGTGGGCAGCTTGGCTTCATCTGCGCCGACCGATGGATGAAAAACCGCTACGGCGGCCCGTTGCGTCGCATGGTCGCCGAGCGTTTCCATCTCAAATATTTTGTGGACATGGTGGATACTCCGGCATTCAACTCCGACGTAATTGCCTATCCGGCGATCGTCGTCATCAGCCGAGAGGAACCAGGCGCCACACGTGTCGCCTTCCGCCCGGAGATCGACCGACCATCGCTCGTCACGATCGTACACGCGATGGCCGCACTGAAAATCAGGAAAGATAGCGGGGTAACGGAAGTCGCCGCCGCCACTTGCGGAGCCGAACCGTGGGTGCTCGGCGCGGCCGGTCAACTCGGTATGGTGCGCCGTGTTGAAACCGAATTGCCGACAATCGAGGAAGCCGGCTGCAAGGTCGGCATCGGCGTCGCAACCGGTGCGGACCAGATTTTCATTGGTCCTTTCCATGCACTGGATGTCGAACCTGATCGCAAGCTGCCGCTCGCCATGACACGCGACATTCTGACGGGCATGGTGAAGTGGCGAGGTTTCGGCGTCATCAATCCCTTTGCCGATGACGGCTCACTCGTGCCACTGCGCCGTTACCCAAGGCTGGCGGCTTACCTGGAGCGGCACGACGCAGCGATCAAGGCGCGGCATGTGTCGAAAAAGAATCCCGGCAGCTGGTACCGCACGATCGATCGCATCTACCCGGAACTGACGTGGAAGCCGAAGCTGCTGATCCCCGACATCAAGGGCCAGGCGCATATCGTCTATGAGGCGGGCGAGCTCTATCCACACCACAATCTCTATTTCGTCACCTCCAGCACATGGGATCTGCACGCGCTGCAAGCGGTGCTGCTGTCCGACGTGACGCGTCTTTTCATGGGCCTTTACTCGACCAGGATGCGCGGCGGCTACCTGCGCTTTCAGGCACAATATCTCCGGCGGCTGCGTGTTCCGCACTGGCGCGATGTGCCGTCCCCGGTCCGCATCGCCCTCGCACATGCCGGTCAGGCCCGCGATCTCACGGCCTGCAGCGAGGCAGCAGCGACACTCTATCGCCTGACGCCGGCCGAACGAGAGGCGCTTGCCGGTACCTCCGGAGTGGCCGATGCCGCTTGATCTCGCGGATTATGAGCGCAAGGCGCGAGAGGCGGTGAAAGTTTTCTGGGGCAACCGTGCCGCTGCCGTGCAGAAGCAGCGCGAGCTTGGCCGCGCGGACCAGGGAGAAAGGGCGGGGGTCACCGCCGGCAAGAACATGGACGGCTTTATCACCCTTATCCAGGACGTAATCCGCGCCAACGGCCTTGGTGACGCCGATATGATGATCGGCCGGCGCCTTCTGACGTTGCCAGGTTTCTTCCGGCCGACGAAGCTTTGGGATCTCCTCGTCATCAACCGCGGCCGCCTGGTGGCCGCATTGGAGCTGAAGTCGCAGATCGGGCCATCTTTCGGCAATAATTTTAACAATCGACCGAGGAGGCGCTTGGCACCGCGGTTGATCTCTGGACCGCGTATCGGGAAGGCGCCTTCGGAACGGAAACGCCACGCCCTTTCGTCGGCTGGCTTATGCTGGTTGAGGACGCACCGAAGTCTCGTTCATCGGTCCGGGACAGCTCGCCGCACTTCCAGACGTTCCCGGAATTCTCCGGCGCGTCCTATCTCGAACGTTACAACATCCTGTGCCGCAAGCTGGCACATGAACGCCTCTATACAACGGCCACGGTGTTGGCCTTGCCGCGTACTGCGGCCGATACCGGCGATTTTGCCGATCTGTCTGAGCTGACCAGCCTTAAAACGTTCGTCACCGGCTTTGCCGGACACATCGCAGCGGAGGCGGCACGAAGCGGGTGACGACGATGCCGGCTGCCCTACGCTGGCCTGCAACCCGCTCGGCGCTTCCGCGACCGGACGCCGCCCGGATGGTCCCGCAACAGTCACGGTTGCGCCATTGTCCGGTCACGGGGTGCGGGGTAATCACGGAAGCCATGCGAGAATCGCCCCGCCGGCTGCGCCGCCTCGCCACTCGCCCCCTCTTGCTGAATCGTGGGGCGGCATCGATCGCGCCGGATTCCGTCGCTATGGACGACGGATGGCATCTGACGCGGAAGCTGCGGGTGATCCGCCGCTTCCTTACGATCCTGCTTTGGACCCTGGCTTCCATGCCGGTCCAGGCGCTGTGCCTGATCCTGCCCGGCCGGCCGAAAGTCGCATTCGCCCGGTTGTACTGGGCGCTGTTCAGCCGGTTGCTCGGGTTGCGCGTGCGGGTGGTCGGCGTGCTGGCGAGCGACGGGACGGCGCGACCGGTGGTGTTCGTGTCGAACCACTCGTCCTGGGTGGACGTGCCGGTGCTCGGCGGCGTGCTCGACGGCTGCTTCGTGGCGAAGGGCGAGGTCGCCGGTTGGCCGGTGATCAATACGATTGCCCGGCTCGGGCGCTCGGTGTTCGTCACCCGCCAGCGCGGCGCAACGGCTCGCGAGCGCGACGACATGCGCGCGCGGTTGCGGGCGGGTGACAACCTGATCCTGTTCCCCGAGGGCACCAGTTCCGACGGCTCCCGGGTGCTGCCGTTTCGCTCGTCGTTCTTTGCCGTGGCCGCGGCGACCGATGGGCCGCCGCCGCTGATCCAGCCGGTGTCGGTGGTGTACGACCGGCTGGGCGGATTGCCGACCGGACGCGCCAGCCGGCCGGTGTTCGCCTGGTATGGCGACATGGACATCGCCTCGCATTTCTGGCGACTGGGGCAGCATTGCGGATTGCGGGTGACGGTGCTGCTGCACGCCCCGCTGGATCCGGCGCGGTTCCCCGACCGCAAGGCACTGGCCCAGGTGGTGTGGCGCACGGTGGCGGACGGCGCGGCCACGCTGCGACAGAACCGCCCGGCCCAGCCACTGGGAGCGGTGGAAGCGGCCGAGGCCGCCGCGGGCGGCGAACCGGCGTTTGCGTAGGTCGAGCGCGTATCTCGAATTTGTTGTGGCAATTTGACCGCAACCACCGGCTCACGGCCGGTTTCGGGTCAACCCGGCTCAGCGTGAAAGGCCTGCTCCCGGATGAAATCGCAGTGTCTCGGCCGGAGGGTTCGCTTCGCATAACAAACCTGTGACGGGCCGTCCGTGCCGTGATTCCGCAACGATGGGCCGGCCGGCATGGCCTCGCCGTCCCGCCGCCCCATTGCGCATTGGAGCGACAGCCAGCCGGCGGAATAATCGCCCACTGCCGCCCCTCCCGGCCCGCCTCAATACATGCTGGTCAGCACGTTGCTCAGCCGCTTGCGCTCCTCCAGCGCCCGGCCGGTGCCCAGCGCAACGCATTGCAGCGGGTTCTCCGCTATCACCACGGCGAGGCCGGTGGCATCGCGCAGCACCTGGTCCACCCGATGGAGCAGCGCTCCGCCGCCGGTGAGGACGATGCCCTTGTCAACGATGTCGGCGGCCAGCTCCGGCGGGGTGTTCTCCAGCGCCACCTTGACGGCTTCGACAATCGCGCCGACCGGCTCGGCCAGGCTCTCGGCGATCTGCCGCTGGCTGACGATCACCTCGCGCGGCACGCCGTTCAGCAGGTCGCGGCCGCGCACCTCGCGATACGGTCCCTCTTCGCTGTCCTCCGGCGGGCTGGCCGCGCCGAGCTCCATCTTGATCCGCTCGGCCGAGGATTCGCCGATCAGCAGGTTATGGTTGCGGCGGATGTAGCTGATGATCGCCTCGTCCATCTTGTCGCCGCCGACGCGCACGCTGCGCGAATAGACGATGCCACCGAGCGAGATCACCGCGACCTCGGTGGTGCCGCCGCCGATATCGACCACCATGGAGCCGGACGGCTCGGTGACCGGCAGGCCGGCGCCGATCGCCGCCGCCATCGGCTCCTCGATCAGTTGCACGCGGCGCGCGCCGGCGCTCTCGGCGCTTTCCTGGATGGCGCGGCGTTCCACCGCGGTCGAGCCGGACGGCACGCAGATGATGATCAGCGGCGAGGCAAAACCGCGGCGGCCATGCACCTTGCGGATGAAGTGCTTGATCATCTCCTCGGCGACTTCGAAATCGGCGATCACGCCGTCGCGCAGCGGTCTGCTCGCGGTGATGTAACCGGGCGTGCGGCCCAGCATCATCTTGGCTTCCTCGCCCACCGCGACGACCTGTTTCTTGCCGCGCACATCGGCGATGGCGACGACGCTCGGCTCGGCCAGCACGATGCCGCGCCCCTTGACATAGACCAAGGTGTTCGCGGTGCCGAGATCGATGGCCATGTCGGCCGACATGAAGCCGAGCATGCGAGAGAACATCCAGACAACCTTTGTGCAGGCGAATGGGGTGGGGGGGAAGGGCGCTGGGCTTAGCCCTGCCATCATCCGTTAACAAGGGGGTGAACGGCGGCCTTCGTGTCGCCCCAATCCGGTCACCGGATCTCCCCGTTGCCAGCAAAGAGTCGGTTGTCGGGGCAGAAGTGGAGGGTTGGGATGAGGAGCCGGATCGTGGTGGCTGCACTGTTGGGCGGCATGGCGCTGGGCCTGGCGGCCTGTGGCGACGATCCGGTCACGCGCGCGGTTACTGGTGGCCTGATCGGCGCCGGCGCGGGCGCGGGGATCGCGGCGCTGACCGGCGGGCGGCCGGCGACCGGTGCCCTGATCGGCGGCGGCGTGGGCGCCGTGGGCGGTGCGGTCACCTCGCCTTGACGATCCGTGATAGTCTTTCCGTGGCAACCAGATGGAAGGGATGACGACGATGCGGCACGCTGTGGCGACCGGCCTGGTACTGGCGACCCTGGCTTTCAGCCTGGCGGGCTGTGGCTATAGCCCGGGCGATCGGGCGGTGTCCGGCGGCCTGATCGGTGCCGGCGGAGGAGCGGCGATTGCGGCGCTGACCGGCGGCGCTCCATTGGTCGGCGCGGTGATCGGCGGCGCTGCGGGAGCCATTGGCGGTGCCGTGACCAGCGGCCACGACATCAACCTCGGGCGGCCGGTCTGGCGCTGAGGCGCCTGATGGCGCTGTCGCGCATACCCCCCCTTGCGCGGCGGCGGCGTCGCCTTCAGGCCCCCGCCACCGCGCGCTCGCGATCCAGCAGCGCGCGCTTGCGCGCCACACCCCAGCGGTAGCCGGTCAGCGCGCCGTCGCTTCCCACCACCCGGTGGCACGGCACGGCCAGCGCCACCGGGTTGGTTGCGCACGACCGCGCCACCGCGCGCACCGCTCGGGGGTTGCCGATCATCGCCGCCACCTCGGCGTAGCTGCGGGTCTGTCCCGGGGGGATGCGTGCCAGCGTGCGCCACACCAGTTGCTGGAACGCCGTGCCGCGCAGATCAAGCGGCAGGCCCAGCGCGTGCTTCGGTTCGTGGAGGAACTCCAGCACCGCCCGGACCGTGCCGGCCAGTGCGGCGTTATCGGGATCGATGCGCGCGCGGGGGAAGCGGCGGCGCAGCTCCGTCAACAATGCGTCGTCCGGCTCGGCAAAGCCGATGAAGCACACGCCCTTGTCGGTGGCTCCGACCAGCAGCCGGCCGAACGGACAGTCGGCGAGGGCGGTGCGGATCACCTCGCCGGCGCCGCCACGCCGTGCCGCGCCTGGCGTCATGCCGAGCAGGGCGCCGGTCTTCTCATAGACGCGGCTTTCCGAGCCGAAGCCGGAATTGGCCACCGCGTCCGCCACCCGTGTGCCCTTGGCAAGCGACGCGCCCAGTTTCCGGGCGCGGACGCCCTCGGCGTAGGCCCGCGGAGTCAGTCCGGTATGGTCGCGGAACAGCCGCAGGAAATGGAAGCGTGAGTAGCCGGCGCGGGTCGCCAGCGCATCGAGCGAGGGGATATCCTCCGACGCCTCGATACACGCACAGGCGTCGCGCACCACCGCCTGGGCGATGCCGGCGCGTTCGCCCTTCGGGTCGCAGCGCTTGCAGGCGCGGAAGCCGGCGGCCTCGGCCTCGGGCGGGTCGCGGAAGAAACGGACATTCTTGCGCAGCGGCCGGGGCGAGGGGCAGCCGGGACGGCAATACACCCCCATTGTGACGACGGCGTAAAGGAAATCGCCTGGCTGGCGGGTGAGGACCAGGTGCCAGAGATGCTCGTCCGGTACCCGGTCGATGCTGTGGGTTTCTTTCATGGGGGGAATGTGGCGCGGGACGGGTCGCCCTGCCATCCGGGCGTTGCGCTGGCTTCCGGGGGGACGGTCGATCCCCCATCGCGTCGCACGGAATTCCGCTCAACGGAACGCCGAGGCCTGCTACCGCGGAAGAGACATTTGCGGGATATGAACAGGGCGGGCCTGCGCATTCCGAGATCGACGGAATTTCAGCCTTTCGTCGGTGGAAGACTAGCCGACTTGCCACCGATCCGAAGGGAATAGCGACATATGGCGGTTTTCCAGCCGTCGCACTGATCTTAACGCGGACACGTATGATCACCATGATCCACGGCAAGAGATAACATTGGTTGTCCTGTCCGGCCGCGGCCACTATAATGTGCATCGAAACGGAGTATTTCGGCGGAGAATCGAGCATATCCGGGGGAAACAACGGGTTCATGTGCCAGTGTGGACGGCTACGGCGGGAGATCGGCAATGCCCAATCCGCACGATCCGGCCGCCCCGTTCTTGCGCGGTCCGCCCGCGTCCGCCCGGCGGCTGCACGCACAAACCGACTGCAACCGGAACCAATCCCGGCATCCAGCCACAAGAGCCGGCGTCCAGGCACAGGAAGAGGAACGAGCCATGCCCGACTGGCTTGCCAGAACGATTTTTTCCGCCGCCGGTTCGGTCATCGACGGTTGGGCATGGTTGTCGGGTGAGGCCAGCAACAAAGTGGTCAACGATGCGGTCGGCGTCACGCGCACCAGACCGCATCCATGGAGCACGTTTTCCGACTATACCTCCTGGCAGGGACTGACGGATCGCACCTATCTGGCCCGCCACCTGCCGCCCGCCGATGTGCCGGTGAAGCCGCCGGAGGCACAGGTGCGGCAACTGTTCCAACGTCCGGCCGGCCAGCAGAGACTGTCCAAAAAATCCACCTGCCTGTTCCCAGCCTTCGCGCAAAATCTGACCGATGGCTTCATCCGCACCATGCCGTCGGACACCCGCCGCACCACGTCGAACCACGAAATCGACCTGTGCCCGCTCTATGGGCGCATCCCTGCCCAAACCGCCGCGCTGCGCCTCAACAGCAATGCCGCCGGCCAGCGCGGCCGTTTGAAAAGCCAGCTCATCGGCACGGAGGAATATCCGCCGTTTCTGTACCCGCATGGCGGACACATTGGCGATCCGGCGTTCGAGGCGCTCGATCCGCCTCTGATGCTGGCCGGTACCCCGACGCCGCCGGCGGAACTGGCCACGATCTTCGCGTTCGGCGGCGATCGCGCAAACTCTACCCCGTTCACCGCCATGATGAATACCCTGCTCCTGCGCGAGCACAATCGCATCGCCGGCGAGTTGGAACGCCGAAATCCCGCCTGGGATGATGAGCGCATATTCCAGACCGCAAGAAACATCCTGATACCTGTTTTCATCAAGATCGTCGTTGAGCAATACATCAACCACATCACGCCGCTGCCGTTCAGCCTGCGCGCCGAACCCTCGGTCGCCTGGACCGCGAACTGGAATCGGCCGAACTGGATGACGGCCGAATTCAGCCTGCTCTATCGCTGGCACTCACTGATGCCGGACAATATCCAATGGCCAGGCGGAGACATCCTGATCGCCGATTTCACGTTCGACAACACCCCGCTGCTGAACGTGGGTCTGGATGCGGCGTTTTCCGCCGCGGCCGCCCAGCCCGCCTCGGAGCTCGGGGCATTCAACACCGCCGATTCCCTGCTGCGAATCGAAGACTTCGCGGTGCTGCAGGCCCGTCACAACCGCATCGACACGTACAATGCCTACCGGCAGGCGTTTGGCATGCCCCAGGCGGCAACTTTCGCCGACATCAGCAGCGATCCGCGCGTCGTGGCACTGCTGCAACAGCTATATGGCGCGCCGGAGAATGTCGAATTCTATCCCGGACTGTTCGCCGAGGACCGAATGGCGGATTCGCCGCTGCCGGGTCTCCTGATGCGCATGGTCGCGGTCGATGCATTCAGCCAGGCGCTCACCAATCCGCTGCTGTCGGAGCATGTATTCAACGCCAGCACATTCACGCAGTGGGGGCTTGATCTTATCAACAGCACCAGCAATCTGGGCGACGTCCTGGCGCGCAACGTAACGGCGCGCGGTCCTACGCCGATCGAAATGACCCAGGCATCCTGGCACTATGTGAACGGTCCGTAGCCTCGGTCAGGCTGGCGCGGGCGCGATCCTTGATACGTTCTTCTATCGGAACGTATATCACTCGGGCATCTCCCGCTCGGGCCAGCCTCGACATCGCACGCGCTTCGGATGATATGGATCAGATCGCGTGTCGTCCCGGCCGATCGGCCCGGTGGCGCGTAAAGGGGTTATAATGCAATGAACCCGGACGACATCAGCGGGAAGGTGCTCGGCGTGCTCGGTGGCATGGGGCCGCTGGCCAGCGCGCAATTCATGCTGCGCCTGACCCTGCTCACGCCGGCCGCGCGCGACCAGGACCACATCCCCGCCGTGCTGTGGTCCGACCCGCGCGTGCCGGACCGCACGCGCGGCCACCTCGCCGGCGGCGACGATCCGCTGCCTTGGCTGTTGCACGGCATCGCCGGCCTGAAGCGTGCCGGATGCGGCGCCATCGCCATTCCATGCAACACCGCGCATGGCTGGTACGACGCCATGCGGGAAGCGGCGGGATTGCCGATCCTGCACATCGTCGATGCGGCGGCGGCCGAGCTGCGCCGTTGCGGCATCGGTCCGGCAACGATCGGGCTGATGGGCACCCAGGCGACCCTGGACATGCGGCTCTATCAGGACCGGCTGCAGCACCAAGGCTGGGACTGCATCATTCCCACCGCCGACGAAATGACGCTGCGCGTTACGCCGGCGATCGCACAGGTGAAGGCCAACCGCGTGGCCGAAGCCTATGCGCCGCTGGCCGAGGTGGTGAACCGCCTCGCGGCGCGCGGCGCCGCCGCGGTGGTGCTGGGCTGCACGGAGATCCCGCTCGGGATCCAGGCCGGACCGCGGGAGACCTTGAGCGTCCCGGCGATCGACACCATCGACGCCTTGGCGCGGGCGGCGATCGCCTGGGCGCGCGGCTGAGCGTCTTTGCTCCCTCGAAATGGCGAGGAAGCCGCGGTGATGCGCGCACCCGGCCCCTTACCCGGCGCACAAGCGCGCGCCGCCGTTTCCCGCGGAGCGGAGAGGATTCACGATCGATGCTCGAACCGCGCCCGGTCGGCGGGAAGCAATCGCACCTTCACGTGCACCGCCGCCTCGTCATCGGCGCGATCGATCACTTCGCCATGCTGGTACAGCCAGGCCAGCCGCGCCCCGTCCTGCGGCGGGATCGCGTAGTCCGCCAGCTCCATGCCCGCGGCGATGCGGGCATCGATCGCGGCGAGCAGCGCACCCAGGCCCTCGCCGGTGATCGCCGACACTGCCACCCCGCCCGGTCGGGTCGCCACCTCACCCACGCCGCCCAGCAGGTCGGCCTTGTTCAGCACTTCGATGGTCCGTTCCGGCCAGGCGGCATCCAGCGTGCCGTCCGCCACCATGTCCTCCAGCACCTTCAGCACGTCGGAGCGCTGCGCGCCGGTTTCGGGATGCGCCGCGTCGCGCACGTGCAGGATCGCGTCGGCCTCGGCGACCTCCTCCAGCGTGGCGCGGAATGCCTCCACCAGCTCGTGCGGCAACTCGCTGATGAAGCCGACGGTATCGGAGAGAATAATCCGTCGCCCGGACGGCAGCCGCAGCCCGCGCATGGTGGGATCCAACGTGGCGAACAACTGGTCGCGCGCGACCACCTCGGCGCCGGTCAGCGCATTGAACAACGTGGATTTTCCCGCATTCGTGTAGCCCACCAGCGCCACCACCGGGAACGGCACCCGCCGCCGCGCCGACCGGTGCAGTCCCCGCGTCCGCCTGACCTGCTCCAGCTCCTTCTTCAGCTTGACGATGCGTTCGCCGATCAGCCGCCGGTCCGCTTCGATCTGCGTCTCGCCCGGCCCGCCAAGGAACCCGAAGCCGCCGCGCTGGCGTTCGAGATGGGTCCAGGATCGCACCAGGCGCGAGCGCTGATACTCCAGATGCGCCAACTCCACCTGTAGCGCGCCCTCCTTCGTGGCGGCGCGCTCGCCGAAGATATCCAGGATCAGCCCCGTGCGGTCGATCACCTTGCAGGACCAGGCGCGCTCCAGGTTCCGCTGCTGCACCGGCGACAGCGCCGCATCGACGATCGCCACGATAACCTTCTGTTCGGCAAGAGCCTGCCCCAGCGTGGCTACCTGCCCCTCGCCCAGCAGCGTGGCCGGGCGGCGGATGCGCAGCGGCAGGATAACGGCATGTACCACGATGAGGCGGATCGAGGCCGCGAGGCCAACCGCCTCCGCCAGCCGCGCCTCGGCGGCGCGACCATCGTCCCGGACCCGGAGGTAGTCCGGCGCGGCGCGCGGATCTCCGGCCGCACGGTCGCGTTCGGCCGCACGGCCGGCGCCGCGATCCCAGGGCAGTACGATGGCGGCACGGATCGGGCTGGTGCCCGAACCGACTCTGCCGCCGGGCTTTCCCTCAGTCGCCGTTGACGGCAGGGCTCATCTCCCGCACCGCACCCGTCGGCATGTCCGACTTGGCGGCGTCGAAGAGCTGGATCGGGGCACCCGGCATCACGGTACTGATCGCATGCTTATAGACGAGCTGGGTGTGCCCGTCGCGGCGCAGCAGAACGGAAAAGTTGTCAAACCAGGTGATGATCCCCTGTAGCTTGACACCGTTCACCAGGAACACCGTCACCGGTGTCTTGTTTTTTCGCACGTGGTTCAGGAACACGTCCTGAACGTTTTGCGATTTCTCGTTGGCCACGGCGACTGTCCTTCTTCTTCTCGTTACCGTTGCTGTTGTTGCTCGCGTCGTTCCCGGCAGGTCGTGGCACGCTTGCCGGGCAGGCTATTCAGTCTAGCAGCGACTCCCCCTCATGCAAGCGCACGGAAATGCGCCGCAAGGTCGTACGCGGAAGGGAAATGGATATCGGGGGCCGCATGCGCAATGCCCCCATCGTGTCCGGCGTCGCCGATCAACACCGCGGTCACCCCGGCTGCGCGGGCCGCCTGCATGTCCAGCGCGGTATCCCCCAGGTACCAGACCGAGGCACCGGCGCGATGACCGAGCTGTTGCAGGGCGAGGTGGATCGGTGCCGGGTCCGGCTTGTCGGCGGCTGCGTCGCCGGCGCCCACCACGGCGCGGAAATGGCCGGACCAGCCCAGATGGGCGACCTCGGCGCGCAAATACCGGCCGGCCTTGTTGGACACCACACCCTGCGGCAGGACCCCGCCCGCCTCCAGCGCCTCGGCCGCCCCTTGCATCGGCCGCAAATGATCCAGGTGCCCGTCCCGGAAGCTGGCATAGAACAGGTCGCGCGCCTGTTCCCAGCTTGCGCCGAACATCAGCGGAAAGCTCTCGCGCAGGGCCACGCGAACGCGGCTCCTGGTATCCTCGATGGTCCAGGACGGCATGCGGAATTCCGCGAACACGGCGTTCAGCGCCGCGGTAATGGCAGCCCAGCCATCGACCAGGGTGTTGTCCCAGTCGTACAGCAGGACGGTCGGATGCGTGCCCGATGGCAGCCGGTCCGGGCCGTACGACGCCGGGGGGCCGATCATACGCTCGTGGCCCGCGCCCACCAGGCGGGCAGCAGAGTCCGCGGGCGCATCGGCCGGCAGGCGTTCAGGCATGTGCGCACCCGGGCGCCAGGCGACATCTCATGGGCATTTTCCGTCGGTCGGAATGGTTGCGCGATGCAGCGGCCACCGCCCTGGAAGTGGCCGTGCCGGACAGAATGCTGCACTGCAACGTCACATAATGCAACCTGGCACCGCAGATGACCGCCGCGAGCCTGCCGGGGGCGGACCGCGCGGGCTTCGGCTCCCGGCCGGCATGATGGACGGGGAAGCGCCGTGGGAAGGGTCAACCCGCCGGGCCGCCGCCTCAACCCCGACGCAAAGCTTCGAGCAGAGGAGCGATCGTTGCCGCCGTGTCGAGTTGCCACACTGCCGCGATAACGTCGTCGATAGATCCGCGAAAGGCGCCGTGCCGGGCGAGCTCGCGCACCTTCGCCTCGATGTCCCGATCGGACAGCGGTTGCTCCATGCTGCCCCTGGCATGGAGCACGGTCGACTCCAGCATCCGACCGTCAACGGTACGGACCATGGCGGTCGCGGCGCCTCGGGGAGTGTCGGCATTCAACTGTGCCTTCGTCAGCGCCCGCAACGCAACGACGGCCGGATCATGCACCGTGTCTTCCGAGAACTCTTTCAGTCCGGCCGCCCCGAACAGGAAGGATACCGCGGCGCAGTGATGGATGCTGACCCGTGCGTCCCTGTCATTGGCCACCGCCCGGTCGCCACGATCGAGCAGGAGCTGGTCGCCGGACACGATGATTTCAGCAATCTCCGCCACCGTCACCGCATGTTCCCGCCGCAGCGCCAGGCACGCGTCGATGACGGCATGCATCACGATTCCGCACGGATAAGGCTTGAAGGCGTTCCGCAGCAGCTCCCACTGCGTGCCGAGGCCGTCTGTCACCTTGGCAATCGCGGGGTCGTCTCCCATCGCACGGGCCCAGCCCAGCGACCCCTCGAACGCGGCCGGCGCGGCGGTGTAGCCTTGTTCCGCCAGCAGCGCGGCGAACAGCCCGTTGCGGGCAGCATTGCCGACGCCCACGTTCTTCGCTGCGCTGGGCAGGTTCTCCACCAGTCCAGCGGACTGGCTCGCGGCGATGCCGATTGCGTGCCACGTCTGCTGCGCGTCCAGACCCAGAAGCCCGGCACTCGCCACCGCGGAGCCGAACACGCCGCATGTCGAGGTGATATGCCATCCCCGCGCGTAATGGCCGGGCGAGACGGCGTTGCCGATCCGGCACGCGACCTCGGCGCCCAGGATGAAGGCGTGCAGCATCGCCGCCCCGGACCGCCCACGTTGCTCCGCGAGCGCGAGTGCGGCCGGGGCGACCGGCGCCGTAGGATGGATAACCGTCGGCAAATGCGTGTCGTCGTAGTCGAGCAGGTTCGCGCTGACCGCGTTGATGAATGCCGCGCCGAGCAGATCGAGCCGCTCCGCGCGGCCGAGCACCGTGACGCGTTCGGCGCCCGATAGTGACGTGAGGACGCGCATTGCCATGTCGATCGGCGGCGTATGGGCAACCCCAATGGCGCAGCCAACGAAATTCAGCAGCGATCGCCTGGCCGCGTGCCGCACGGCGTGCGGCAGCGCGTCCCAGCGCGACGCCGCGACGAATTGGCCGAGTTTTTCTCCGACGAAACCGCGGCTTTCCTGCCTCGACATGGTGCTAGCCCTCCGGCAGCTTCCAGCCGATCCAGTCGCAGAAAGCGCGTCCCATCACGAGATCGAGGTCATTTCCCTTCAGCCAAGGCAGCTCCTCCGTAAACAGTGTGACGCATTGTCGCCAGGTACACGGCATGCGGGTGATGTCGGTACCCCAAAACATCCGGTGCGGCCCAAACGCGTCGTAAACCTTGCGCAAGTGCGGGTGAATGCTGCGGAACGGATAGCTGTCCGTGGCATAACCCGCCTGCCCCGTGGCCTTGACGGCAATGTTGGGGTGCCTGGCGAGGGCGATGAGTTGCGGCAGGTTCTTGTAGGAAGCGTCGCCCTTGGTGGCACGTGGCACGCCCATGTGGTCGATGATCAATTTAAGGCCGGGATGACGTTCGGCGACCTGGCCGACCACCGGAAGGAACGACGCCGCCGCGAGCGCAACCGGCAAGCCGGCGCGCTCGGCCGCGGGCCACAACCAATCGAGCGTGCCGTCGGTCGGCCACGACTGTTCATGGGGCTGATTGAAATAGAAGCGCAGGCCAAGCATGCCGGGCCGACTCTTCCAACTGCCGGCCAGCGAGCGGCTCTCCGGTCGATCAAGCGGGAACCAGCCGAGAATCGCGAAGCGATCCGGATGGGCGCGAACCGCCTCGACCGCGAGTTCGTTCGAATCCGGATCCCACATCGGTGGGTGGATCACCGCGCGGTCAACGCCCGCTTCGGCCATGCCCGCGAGCGCCTGGTCCCCGGAATACGGCTCCTGCCGATGAGGGGCCGATGGCGTGCCCTTCGCCCAGATATGGATTTGTGCGTCAACGGTCATCATGGCGTTTCCCCTCCTTGTTCAGCGCCGATCGCTGCCGAACGCCGGACCCCGCGGGCGCACGGACCCGCCCATCCTGCCCATATCAGGAAGCGCAAAAAGTCGCGATGAGATCAGGCGCGCAATTGGCGGATCAATCCTGCCCAACGGTCCAGTATGGGCAGAATCCGATCCCCGCCCTCCGCCGGCAGACTCACGTTCACCCGGGCCGCCCCAAGGTCGCGAAATCGTTGCAGTTGAGCGAGGTCTTCGGGAGCACCGCCAATGGTCACCGGCAACGAATGCGGGTCCCGCCCGGCTTCGGCTGCCATCTGGCGGAAGCGGGGCATATATTCGTCCGGATTGCCACTGCTCGCGTTCGGAAACCAGCCGTTGCCGTAGCGGATCGCGCGCCGCGCCGCCCACGGAAAGGCGCCGCCAAGAAGAATCGGCGGATGCGGCTTCTGCGTCGGCTTCGGCCAGGTCTGCATCGAGGGGACCTTGACGATCTCGCCGTCGTATTCCGCCGTCGATTTGGTCCAGATCTCCTTCATCGCCTCCATCTGTTCGCGCATCTTCTGCATGCGGGTAGCAAAGACCGTCCCGTGCGCCTCGATCTCCTCCACATTCCAGCCGCCGCCGATGCCGAACAGAAACCGTCCGCCGCTTACCTGGTCGATCGAGGCCACCAGCTTTGCCGTCTGGATGGTATCGCGCTGGATGACCAGGCAGATCCCGGTGGCGACCTTCAGCGTCTTGGTGGCGGCCGCGGCCGCCGTCAGGGTGACGAATGGGTCCATCACGTCATAGTACCGTTTCGCCAGTTCGCCACCGCCGGGTGGCGGGGTGCGCCGGGGCACCGGAATATGCGAGTGCTCCGCCGCCCACAGCGAATCGAATCCGCGCGCTTCAAGTGCGACGGCGAGTTCAGCTGGGGTGATCGAATAGTCGGTAAAGAAGATCGACGCACCGAATTCCATGGACCTGTGCCTTCACTGCTGTTGTGCCATGCTGGGCTGTTCCGGTCTCGGTGGCAAACCCGATCCCCTCCCGCCGGGCCGCGGTCCGGCAGACCCGCCGGGGGGCGGGAATGCTCCGCGTCGCATTGAACCCGGCCAGGCTACTGCCGCCCGTCATTGATTGTGCGGTCGAGCTCTGAACCGCTCGCTCCGGCAACACCGGCAGTGCCTGTGGAAGCCGCCCGCTCTGCCCGGGCCACCGCACGAACCAATCCACCGGGCCGCCGCACGGCCCGATCCACCAGGCCAATCCACCGGGCGAGCCTCGCCACATCCGCGGCGCGTGTGCGTATCTCTGACATATCCAGTTATTTCCATTGACACACACCCCCCGCCATGCTACACGCCATGCGCGCTACGCAACCCGCCACGAAAGACCGCTCCGTATCCCTCCCGCCATGATGCACGATCCACTCACGACTCCGGCCGACGCCCGTGCTCCCGATGCAGATCGGGCCGCCCCGGACGCGTCCACGCGCCTGCCCGAGTGGGTTGTCCATCTCCTCGCGCGGATCATCCGCTTCATGCTCGAGCGCATGCTTGCCGGG
>Ga0307372_10004855_pt1 | contig 20478 bp, 22 predicted proteins | sample OX1MG_FD_202533 | JGI IMG/M metagenome (GOLD analysis project Ga0307372, IMG submission 202533) | Soil microbial communities from Risofladan, Vaasa, Finland - OX-1 | ecosystem: Environmental > Terrestrial > Soil > Coastal area > Acid sulfate soil | place: Finland: Risofladan, Vaasa | collected...
GTTTTTCTCGACGAAAGCGGACTGAGCCAGCGGCCGCACCGTTGCCGCACCTGGTCGCGGCGCGGCCACACGCCGGTGCTGCAATATCGTTTTAATTGGAAGACGCTTTCGGTTATCGCGGGCATCACGCTGTGGAATTTCTATTTCCGGTTGTATCCCGGAGCGATCCACGCGCCGCACGTGGTGGCCTTTCTCAAACACCTGCTGCGGCACATTCCCGGAAAGCTGCTGCTGGTATGGGACCGGCTGCCCGCGCATCGCAGCCGTGTCGTGCAGCTGCTTAAGAAACTCAACAAAATAGCAGCGCCCGAAAGTGGCATTCGTTACAATCGCGCCTGCTGCGGCGCGATTCTCTGCGAGGTTGGCCGCCGCGAGAGGGATATCCGTTGAACTTTGCGCAGCGGCTGCGCGAAATCAGCTCTGGCTTTGAACCTGCCTTCTGGATCGCAAATACCACGGAGCTTTTCGAACGGCTCGCGTATTACGCGACCACCGCCGTGCTCGCCCTCTACATGAGCGAGCAGCTCCACTTCTCCAATGAACTGACCGGCTGGCTGATGGGCACATTCGGGCTCGTGGTGTGGTTCCTGCCAGTTTTAGGCGGGACTCTGGCGGATCGGTTCGGTTTCCGGCGCGCCCTGATGTTCGCTTATCTGGTAATGACGGCCGGCTATTTCCTGCTGGGCTCGCTCTCGGCACCATGGATGGAGCCTTTGCGCCATGCACTGTCCGATAAGTGGCTGGTGCTGGCGATCCTGATGGTTCCGGCTTTGGGCCCGGGCGTTGTGAAGCCGTGCGTGGCGGGAACGACGGCGCGGGCTTCCAGCGAGAATGTCCGTTCCCTCGGATACTCAATCTACTACACGATCGTGAATGTAGGCGGCGCGCTGGGTCCAATTGTTGCGTGGCTCGTCCGCAAGCAACTGGGCCTGGGCATCGAGGACGTGTTTCGCGTGGCGGCCTGCAGCGTCTTTCTGATGTTTTGGACCACTCTATTCTTCTACCGGGAGCCGTCGCGTTCGGGCGAAGAGCAAGTGGCGCGAGTCTCGGTCGCCATCGAAAATATGTTCCGGGTACTCGGAAATCGCAGCTTTGTGATTTTCCTGTTGATCTCTTCGGGGTTCTATATCGTGTTTTGGCAGGAATTCATCACCGTGCCGTTGTTCATCCGGAAGTACGTGGATTCGAAGGCGGACGTCGATCTGCTGCTTGCGATCGATCCGATCGTGGTGATCTGTTTTCAAATCCTGGTGGCTTACTGGACGCGAAAAATGGAGGCCGTGCGAGCGATCGCGCTCGGCTTTTTGTGCGCGGGCTTGTGCTGGATTATTTTGGCTATCCACCCGAGCGTGCCATCGGTGGCGGCCACATTTGTGGTTCTGGCGCTGGGAGAGATCATCCAGGCATCCCGGTACTACGAATATATTTCCCGGCTGGCTCCGCCGGGCCAACAGGGACTCTACATGGGCTATGCGTTCCTGCCCGTGGCGATTGGCTATTTCATCGCTGGCGGCCTTGGGGGCTATCTGCTACATGAATTTGGCGACGTTCTAAAGCAGCCGCGCCAGATGTGGTGGTTTGTGAGCGCCATTGGAGTGCTCACTTCATTCCTGATGTGGGGTTACGACCGGATTGTGAAACCCAGGCAAGCCGAGGAGACGACCTCTTAATTCAGCATGCGTCGAATATTTTCGACTGCTTGCCGAGCGGCTGCATAGCCGGGGTCGATGCGCAGGGCTTCCTGAAAATACTGGCGGGCGCGATTGATCATTCCTTTCGCGTAATAGATACGACCCAAATTAAAATAGGGATAGTGGCGCGGCTCATAGCGCGACGCCTGAATGGCGTGCTCGAGCCAGGGAATGGCTTCGTCGTGTCGCCCCAGGGAAATCAGGTACGCGCCGATGTCGTTGTAGGGATTGCCGAAATTCGGGTCGATTTCAATGGCGCGTTTGCATTCGTCGATCGCATCGCGCACCCTTCCCTGCAAATGATAAGTCCATCCGAGGTAGGTGTGGGCCTCCGCGGTTGGAAAAACTTGCAGCGAGTCTTTGTAAAGTTCCACGGCGTGGTCGAGTTCGCCGTCAATTTGATCGCGGTAGGCTTGCTCGATCAATTTCCAGGCGCGTTCGATTTGTTCATGCGACATTTTTACCGCTTGCGCTTCCGGTGGTGCCAGGCAGCCAAAGGGCGGGCTGGGGCCTATCGCGCTACGCCTGGGCTCACACTGGACCGAACTTCCGCGAGGGCTTGTTCCGTATCGATCAGCCGGGCGCCCAGCATCTTCAGGTCATTCAGAGCACGGCGGCCCTCTTCCGGTTTCAGAGTTTCGATCGCGTCCGTGACAATCGCAACGTGCTGGCCGCGTTCCAGAAGACCCTTGACGGCGCAACGCACGCAATATTCCGTAACTACTCCAAAGACGATGTACTCGGTGTCGCTGCCCAGCCATTCGCGGAACCGTTCGACTAGCTCGCCTGCGAATGGATTGTCAAAAACATCGAGTGTTTGCTTTTCAAGCAGAATCTGCCGATAGTCCGAAAGACGGCTGGGCAGCGTGAAGGACGCCTCGTTTGGGACCGGCAAATATCTTTCCGCAAGGCCTTCGGGAATGATCCTGGCTCCGGGAGTTCCTTTCACGCAGTGCGGCGGAAATACCTGAAACTCAGGGTCGTTCTCCGAATGGGCATCGCCGCTGGAAATCAACAGCGCGCGGCCCTCGCGGGTCATGTCCACGAGGCGATTAATATTGGGGATGATTTTTTCCGCGCCCCGGACGTAGAGCTTGCCTCCCGGCAGCATAAAGTCCGCCTGAGCGTCCACTTCCCACAAAATCGTTTTGCGAGGATTCATCGAAGTTCAATGCCTCGTTCGCGGACTGCTGGCATTATTTTAGCGCAAAGCGGCGGACGCGTCGCCGGACCCTTTCGAGCATGTTCTCGATACGTTTGCTGTAATGCACAGGGTAGACTGCCGTACGATTGATGTGGCGATACCGCTGAGGAAGATGAGCGAGGCCGGAAATGCATCGTTCGCGCAGCGCGCTGACCGACTCGGCGGGAACGATGCGCTTTCCGCCGCGCATGACTTCAATCAGCAATGGACTGGCACCATGGGAGGCTTCGTCCTCCAGGGCAATTCTGTCGCTTTTGAATTCGCCGGCAGCGGTTGAATAGCGAAATATCTGCTTGCGGCCGGGATAGGTGACCTTCGCGTGGCTGAATTTTGCGGCTTCGTGAACCTTTCCGTTGCGCTCCAGTTCGACGAGCTTGTAGATCAAGTTCAGATGCGGGGCATCGCCAGGCGTCCCAAGGGCCGTTCCCACACCGAATGCGTCGATGACTGCGCCCTGAGAGAGCAGTTTGTCAATCTTGTATTCGTCGAGGTTGCCCGACGCGAAGATCTGAACGTCCTTCCATCCGGCCCGGTCGAGCTCCCGTCGCGCCCAGCGGCTGTCTTTGGCGAGGTCTCCGCTATCGAGCCGTATGCCGGCCGGCTTGCGGCCCATGAGGATAATCTTCTTTACCGCGTTTCGCACAGCGTAGGTATCGACGAGCAGGACCGAACCTTCCGGAAACGCGTCGAGGAAGTGAGCAAAAGCGTCCGATTCGTCTTCGTGAGCCATCACCCAGGAATGCGCCTGCGTGCCATACGTTTTCAAGCCGAATTGTTGGCCGGCCAGAACGTTGGAAGTTCCCACGCAACCGCCAATGACCGCCGCACGGGCGCCCAAAAGACTCGCCTCACCGCCATGCGCGCGGCGCGCGCTGAAGTCCACTACGGCACGTCCCTGAGCAGAGGTTACAACGCGTGCTGCTTTGCTGGCGATCATGGTCTGGTAGCTCAACGTGGCAAGTAAATAGGTTTCCATGATCTGCGCTTCAATAATTGGCGCAACCACGCGCATGAGGGGCTCGCCCGGGAACAACAGGGTGCCTTCCGGCGCGGCCCAGACGTCGCCCGTGAAGCGGAACTTCGCGAGATAATCGAAGAATTCCTTGCGAATGCTGGCAAAAATCGGATGCTGCCGCAGATAGTCAATTTCCTGTGGCGTGAACTTCACATTTTCCAGATACTCGAGCGCCTGTTCGAGCCCGGCAGCCACGAGATAATTGCGGTGGGGAGGTGAGTTGCGAACGAACAACTCGAATGTGGCGCGGGCATCGAAGCGGGTCTGCAAATAACCCGCCGCCATGGTCAATTCATAAAGGTCAGTAAGAAGGCCCGAGTATTCGCGCATACGTTCTGGTTCTGATCCCACCCATTCGAAAAGAGGGCCGGACTCTCGAGTGCGAGCGACGCCCGCACTCGGCCCTCGAGGCCCGACCTGCCGCATACACAAGGCACCCATCGATTATTCGCTGACTGTGTTCGGAGGAAGCTCTCTGCACGGATTGATGAAAAGACAAAACCCCCAGGCCGCCGTCCCGTTGTGCGATCAGGCGTGCCTGGGGGGTCTCACCGCTGAACTCCGCGCCGCGTGACCTTACTTCAGAATTGCGTCTTTGAAAGCCTTCGCTGCGCGCAAGCGCACGACGGTCTTGGCCTTAATCTTGATTGCTTCGCCCGTGGCGGGGTTGCGGCCCATGCGCGCCTTGCGATGAGCCTTAACGGCGCGTCCGAGGCCGGGTATCACAAACTTGCCGCTGCTCTTGGCTTCTTTCACCGCGAGCTTGAACAACTCGTCGAAGAAGGCCGACACCTGTTTTTTGGAGACGGGCTTTTCGGGAGTGCTGACCTTGTCGGCCAGGTGCGCAATGATTTTGGACTTGCTCATCGGAGTTGCCATCGAATTTCGTTTTCCTCCTCGGATTGTAATTACTGGGCGGCCCCGGCGTAGGGGATACCGCGGGGAACTATAGCCGTCCTGCCGGGTGAACGCAAGCTAAAACGCTAAGAAAACCCCGGTAAAACAGGGTTTTTAGATTACGGGAACTGGCTGGCGACTTCTACAGAGTGGCCAGTTGCTCGTAAAATAGTGCGACGGCTTTGATGCCGCCAAAATAGTTCTCAAGAGAAATGTGCTCATCTGGAGCATGAGCGTTTTCGTCGGGCAGGCCGAAACCTATGAGCACGCACGGCACCTTAAACGTCTCGTGCATTTGGGTGACGAAGGGGATCGACCCGCCTTCGCGGATGAAAACGGCTTTTTTCCCAAAGCCTTCTTCTAAAGCGTGCAGCGCTTTCTGGAAAATCGGGTGCGAATAGGGCGCTACCCAGGGCTTGCCCGTGCTCAGAACCTCGAATTTGCAAGTGACGGTTTTTGGCAGTACCTTGCGAATGTGCCGCTCGACCTGCTTCGCTATTTTTGCGGGATCCTGGTTTGGAACCAAACGCATGGAGAGTTTCGCATACGCCTTCGAGGGAATTACGGTTTTTGCGCCTTCGCCTTCATATCCGCCCCAGATGCCGTTCAGTTCGAGCGTCGGGCGCGTCCAGAGTTGCTCGACAATCGAGTGACCTTTCTCACCGCAAAGCGCCGGAGCGCCCACGGTCTTGCGAAATTCTTTTTCCTTCCAGGGCAGAGAATTCAGCGCTTTGCGCTCCTGGCGGGAAAGAGTTGCGACATCGTCGTAGAAACCGGGAACGGCCACACGGAAATTCCTGTCGTGGAGCTTGGCGATCGTTTCCGCGAGAATGGTGATTGGATTCGGCACAGCCCCGCCGAAGACTCCCGAGTGAAGATCCTGCGCCGGACCCGTAATTTCGATTTGGTAATAATTCAATCCTCGCAGTCCGTATGTGATCGAGGGTACGCTCCGGGCCAGCATCGATGTATCGGAGACGACCAAAGCGTCCGCTTTCAGCCGTTCCCGGTTCTGCTTCACGAAGTCCCACAGACTCACGCTTCCGACTTCTTCTTCGCCTTCGATCATGACCTTTACATTGACCGGGAGCTTCCCTTGGGTTTTTTGCAGGGCTTCGAGCGCCTTGATGTGAATGTGTACCTGGCCCTTATCGTCGGCAGTGCCGCGACCGAAAAGATTGCCGTCGCGAACGGCAGGCTCGAAAGCCGGGCTGGTCCATAGATCGAGAGGTTCGGCTGGCTGCACATCGTAATGGCCATAGAACAGGATCGTCGGCTTGCCGGGCGCATGCAACGATTCGCCGTATACCAGCGGGTGCATCTTCGTCGGTGTGACGGCGACGTTTTCTAGCCCTGCGCCTCGAAGCTTTTCCGCTACCCAATTTGCCGCTCGCTCAATATCGGGCTTGTGTTCGCTTTTCGCGCTCACGCTCTGAATTCGCAGGAATTCCTTGAGCTCATTGAGGTGGTCTTCCCGCTTGGATTCGATATAGCGAATCAATTCCATGCCGAGCCTCCGCGAATAAGCACTCCTTTACTGGCCCTGCGTTACAATTCCGCGATTAGCGGTTACTGCCAACGCACAAATGACATCTTACGGAAACGAGTGCGTATGCAACAGTATTTTTGCGATCTGCTCTTTTGGGCACGCCCCCGGTTGCGAACCATTGACTCAGTGCGCCGCGCATTGCACGATGGACGGAAATGCAAGAAGCACAGACCAGCGCCGAGAGACGGAGTTCCCGAGTGTTCACGCGCATTTCCGTGCGCGCGAACGGGAAGAGATCCGATGGCCGCAAATTCCGGGAAAACAGCCAGACGATCGTGATTAATGCCCATGGCGGGCTTTTGTACCTTCAAGAGTCGCTTAACGTAGGCGCGGAACTGGTTCTGGCCAATCCCATCACCGAGGAAGAGCAAGAATGCCGCGTCGTCTATGTCGGTGACACGTCCGACAAAGGTACCCGCGTGGGCGTCGAATTTCTGTCGCCCAGTCCTCATTTTTGGGGTATTGAATTTGCACAACCGGACTGGACCTCGCCTCCCGCGCCCAAGCCCGTCAATTAGTCTCTCGCATTGAACGCAATCTTCCGGGCAGAATGCGGCAGCGCGCGTCGCTGGCCCTCCATTAAGCGAGTTTTAGCCGCAGCAGCCTGCGCGCATTACCTTCATATATCTTCTTGCGGTCCTCGATGGAAATATCCATCTGCTCCAGGCAGCGGATGGTTTCCCGAATGAAGCCAGGCCCCTTCTCCGGGTCAAATGGAGAATCGGAGGCAAACAAGGTTTGGTCGGCACCGAAGAAATCCAGTCCACAGACCATGGCCTCGCGCGCTCCAAACAGCGCCGTATCGGCATAAAACATGCGGTAATAGTCGATCGGGCGCTTCTTCAGTTTTCGCCCCACGAGCGCCAGGTTTTCGTCCTCCGTGCGTGCCCCGAGCTGATCGAGCCCGGGCCCGATCCGGCCGGCAAAGTAGGGGATCATCCCGCCCATGTGATGAGTGATGATCTTCAAGTTTGGAAAGCGATCGAAATAGCCGGCAAAAAGGATCCGGGACATGGCAATGCTGGTCTCATACGGCCAGCCGAAGACCCACCACAGCTCATATTTCGATTTTTGCTCGTTTTGATAGTCGGCGAACGTGGCCGGCCGCGACGGATGCATCCAGACCGGACGATCGAGTTCCGCCATTTTGGCGAAGAAAGGAAGGAATTCAGGCTCATCGAGAGGACGCCCGTTGACGTTCGTATAGATCTGAACGCCGGCCGCGCCGAGCTCGAGAATGGCTCGCTCCGTCTCCCTCACCGTCGCCTCGGAATCGTTCATGGGCAAGGAAGCAATGAATCCGGGAAAACGGTCGGGATGTTTGACGACCAATTCCGCCATGCCGTCGTTGGCAACGCGGGCCAGTTCCGCGGATTGCCCAGGATTGGCCAGAGCCTCGATGGGAGGCGCCGCCGTGCTGATTACCTGCACATAATCGTCGAATCGATCCATCATGCGAAAGCGCTGGTCCAAATCGATCATTCCGGGAATTTCGCGGACCCGCTTTTGCATGTACGCGCCTTTTCCCGAGACCGAAAGCATTCGCTCGTAATAATTCCGGGGAAAAATGTGACAGAAAACATCGATCTTCATAAATAAGCCCTCGCAAGAATTAGCGTTGATTGCAGAATGCAGACTGGCGAACCAGTTGAATTCGCGAGGAATGGTAGCTGTGAGGTCTGGACCTGTCAACAAAGCAACGGTCACTCAAAAATGAGAGAGTCAATTCGATTCGTCTTTGCGCGGATCAAGTTGGAAGATCACTGCCTATCCTTCCCGGGAAAAGCGAAAGGACTCAAAGCGGTTTTCAGTTGACCCGCGAATTTCCTTGAACTTCAGTGAATCAACGGGCGGCCGGCAATCTTCTCGAGGATGCGATAAGGGGCCTGATCGGGAGCAACGAGTGCCTGCGCCGGAATGAGGAGGGTCTGCTCGATGGCATATTGCCCAGACATAACAGCATGCGCCACGCCGTCGGTGTAAACCATCCAGGTGGCCAGAGGAGGAAATTCGTGCAGGGCCTTGGCACAGTTCGTCTGAAAAGCCGCATTCTCCTTCAGATAATCGTGAAAGCGGAGCATGAACACGTCGTAAGGCGTCCGGCCCATTCCGCGAACCCCGAGCTTTCGGCCCCAGCTTTGCACCGTCCGGCTGAAAGGAGAATCGTTTTCCGCGATTCTCCGAAGCCCGGCATCCTCCGCATACCGCTCGGCGATGGCTCCAAAGGGCCCGGTCGTGCGCCAAACGCGCGATTTTGTGGGGTTTATATTTGTGAATACGCGCAGGATGCGTCCTCCGCGCGTCGGGCGGCTGGGAAATGCATCCACATGAAGCAGATCGTTACGCTTGTGCAATGGCAGGTTGCGTCCGTCTTCCTCGAATGGGCGAAAACTCGAAAAATCGAGGATCCACTTCCCTGCATAGGGCGATAGAAACTCCGTCAGAAAAGAAATCATCTGCCGGCTATAATTCCGCAGGATGGACTGAATGCGGGTGGACGTGGCGGCATCGCCGGAAGCCCCTCGCAAAAGGTCATCTCCGGGGCGGTAAGATACGTTCTTGTGCATGCGCAGCTCGGCCCATTGCTGCGCGAGCAAGAAAGTGCGGTCGTCCGCCGGAAAATCGAAGGGCGGCTCGGAGAAAAATAAAATCTGGCCGCGCTCCAGCATTTCGCAATATTCGCGAGCCCTTGCCGCTCCTTGTTCCGCGTGCGTCCACCCCTGAGGATGTTTGTAATCGCCGACTACCGTCCACGACATCTGTAATATGACTCCCTGGCCGCAGCCTGCCGCATGAGCGCGTTAAGGGTTAGCTATTTGTGTGGCTCGGCGGTTTGTAGCCTCGCGGAAGCAGAGCGGTCGACAGGTCCACACCAGAGAGGTCGACGCCCTGCAAATTGGTTTCGCGGAGGATCGCAGTCTTCATGTCCGCGCCCTGGAAATCGGCGCCGCCAATTTCGGCGCCCCGGAAATTCGCCGCACCGAAATCCGCGCGGCGCAAAACAGCGAGACGCAAATCCGCGCGGAAGAGCTCGGCACCACCGACGCGCGCTTCGGTCAGGTCCGCACCAGTCAAATTCGCTTCGGTGAGGTCGGCTTTGCGCAAGTCCGCCTTGCGCAAGCGGGCTTTGCTGAGGTCCGCGGAAGCCAGGCGCGCCTCGTGGAGATTCGCGCCCTCCAGATTCGCACCCTGAAAATTCACCAAAGCAAGATTGGCCCGTTCCAAGTTGGCCTTCGAAAGATCGGCCCCCACCAGATCAGCACGGGCGCCGGTCTCATCGCCGCTCACGAAACGCAAATGGGCAGCGAGGATTTCCGAGAGGCGCTTTCCCTTGTGGCGAATGCTATGTGGAGATCTCAGACTGCCTCCTCTCAAACGTTCAAAAGTCCCACACTCACTTCATTGCCAGCTGGGTGGCATTGAAATATCCCGGATATTTTACTAGAGATACGAACGATGTGCATCCGGATGGCGGAAGCCACGCCGCTAGAGTATCGTAATAAGTTGAGTTAAGGATATGAGCCATCCGTTTTACCGCGCGACGTTCGCTGCGCTCACGAGCGCCCTCTTGCTGGCTTTCGTAAGCTCTCCATCGCAAACCTCAGCACAACAAACCGCCCAAACAGGCGGGCAGGAAATTGTCGTCAATTTAGCGGCGGGGCGCGTTGTGATCGCCGTCGTGAAAGATGCGATTGTAATCGGAACCGTCGAGAATCCCATCGAAGCGGAAACTCATCCGCCGACGCCGGTCGAAATGGGAACCGATCGTGCGGGAGTGATTCTGGGCTCAGTCGACTGGTTCTCGCCCTCATCGCATCAATATCTGGCAATGTTGGATCAGGAACTACCTCACCTGCGCAGCCGGCTCGTTGCCACGCCGCCGCATTTGGGACAATCCGAGGGTGGCGATGAGGCTAGCGATATCGAGGCAACGGGCCTAGGCTTGCTTGATCGGCTAAGTCAAGTCGCCAAGGGCCTTCACGGCAAAGTCAACTTGCCTGACGACGAGCCGATTGCGGAATTGATTATCGTCGATTATTTTGGTGGTTACGGCCCGGAAGTCTGGCGGCTCTCCTACGCCATGAAGCAAGAGCAGGAAAACGACGATTACTGGGAAACGCGCGTCCTCCGGCCTGCTTACGTCCAGTTCTGGCCGCCCGAAAAAGGGCAGCCGCGCACGCTAATCGAATTCGACTATCCCCCGGAAAATACGCCGACTGCCTTGATCGAGCTTTTGCGGCAAAAAGATCCGCGCCTGGAAGGAATTCGCAGCTCGGACGCAGAAATGGCGCAAGTCGCGGATGAATTTCTGCGGGGTGAAAGCAACAAAGTGCGCGCGGCGGATGCGATCCAATTCCTGCGGGCGGCGCTTTCCGCTATTGCGCCCTCGAGTGCTCGTCAAACAATGGCCGTGATCGGGGAACAAACAGGATTTGCGTGGGTGCTTCCGCCTCCCGCAGAAGCCGAGCCCCAACATGCGCAACAGGGCGAAGAGAGCGAACGTCCCGAAGGAGCTCCCTCCCTGTTCAAGCACTGATTTTCCATTGTGTTCGGCAAGAACTCTCTTCGCTGGAGCCCCACTCTGAGGAATAAGCTAAGAAAGCTCGCGCTTATGTCTTCTCGGTCACGGCGTCCTGGAGAGCAAACCGTTACTTTTTCGTGGAGAGTTGTTGCTTCAATCGCTCGTTCTTCTCGGTTACAGAGCGAGCCAGGCTTTCCTTATGTTCCACAAGCTTCCGGGCCATTTCGGCGTCGGAGACAGCCAAAATCTCGGCAGCGAAAATTGCAGCGTTGACCGCCCCGGCTTTGTCGATGGCCATTGTAGCCACGGGAACCCCTCCCGGCATCTGAACCGTGGCGAGAAGCGCGTCGAGGCCATTGAGCGAACTTGACGCCATCGGAACGCCGATCACGGGCAGGGTGGTATTCGCGGCAATCACACCCGCAAGATGCGCGGCCGCGCCCGCCGCCGCGATCAGAACTTTCAGCCCGCGGCCTAACGCGGTGGTGGCATATTCATGCGCGCGAGCAGGCGTGCGATGGGCCGACACAACTTCCATCTCGTAGGGAATTCCGAATTTATCGAGCGTTTTACAGGCCTCGCTTATCACGGAGAAATCTGAGTCTGAACCCATGAGGATCCCCACGAGAGCTGGCTGGCGCTGCTTATCTTCCGTCATCACCTGATTCCTCCTTGCGATCGCTACGGGATGCTCCGCAAAATGAGCGGAAACTCCTCAACGTTTCTGTGTTTCGACGACTGCCTGTCCTTTGACAGCAAGCCTGCTGCCGATGTCCCCGCGGTAAAACGCCCCTGCGATCGCTATCTTTTGGACGGCATCATAGGCCTTGCGGGCGGCAGCGGGTACATCTTCCCCCGTGGCACTGACGACAAGAACCCTCCCGCCATGTGTGTAGTAGGTGTGGTCATTCCTCCGAGTGCCAGCGTGGAAAACGACACTCCCGGCAACCCTTGACGCTGCGTCGAGACCGTCGATCGACCGGCCGGTTATGGGATTGCCCGGATAGCCTTCCGACGCGATCACAATGCAAGCGCTTGCTCCCGGAGCCCATTTGGCGTAGAACGCCCCCAGATTTCCACGCGCTACTTGCAGGCAGGCGTCGGCAAAGTCAAAATCGGCGCGCACCAGAATTGCCTCCGTCTCGGGATCGCCCAGGCGACAATTGTATTCGAGGACCTTCGGACCCTCGGGTGTGAGCATCAAACCGAAATAAAGAAAGCCGCGGTAATCGATCCCGTCCGCTCGAAGACCGTCCAGGGTTGGCAGAACGATGGTCCTCGCGATTTCCTTTTCGAGCGCCGGCGGGAGGATTTCGTCGGTTGAATACGCGCCCATGCCGCCGGTGTTCGGACCTTCGTCATTGTCAAAAGCGCGCTTGTGATCCCGAGTTGGCGCCATTGCCACATAATTCTTGCCATCCGTCAGAACAATGTAGGAAAGTTCCTCCCCTCGGAGTGCGCGCTCCAACAGGATACGTTCGCCAGCGGTGCCGAACTCATGCTTGTTCATCAGGCGATCGAGGAACAGGGATGCTTCCTGGCGAGAAGAAGTCACCAGGACACCTTTGCCGGCGCAAAGGCCATCGGCTTTTATCACAAGCGGCCAGTCGGCCGAGTCGAGCGCTGCGCGAGCCTTCGACGCCGAGTCATATATTCCATAGGCTGGAGCCGTTGGGATTCCATGCCGCTCCATGAATCTCTTCGCAAAGACCTTGCTTCCTTCGAGTTGCGCAGCCTCCCGAGAGGGGCCAAGGAGCGAAAGTTTACGCTGTGCGAATTCATCAGCGATCCCCAGGACCAAGGGCAACTCGGGTCCTACAATAGTGAGATCCGCCCCTAGCTTGACTGCGAGGCTGGCGGCAGCACTCACGTTGTTGAGATCGAGCGGCAAGCACTCCGCTTCTTGAGCAATTCCTCCGTTCCCCGGTGCGCACCATACCTTGTCTACGGAGGGGCACCTCCGCAATTTCCAGACAATCGCGTGCTCGCGTCCGCCACTGCCGATGACGAGGATATTCATATTTGCTTCACAGAGAATCAAGAACGATACGGCGGCATGTCGTTCAGTGTCAACTGAAGTTCCCGACGGACCTTTCAGAGTTGGCTTGCTGCGTGGCAGCAAAAATGATTTGATCTGATTGATGCATTGGGACTTCGCACTGATTTTGCTTTTGCTCGCTGCTGCCGTGCCCTGGCTCGGGTGGCGCCGCATCCGGCAATTGATGCACGCGCCGGAAACATCAAAAACCGATCGAATTCGGCTATACGTATCAACAATGGCCTCTCAATGGCTCGCGGCCGCCCTCCTTCTTTGGCGCACATACGCTCACGGCATTTCGGCGGATCAGCTCGGGATCGCAATTCCAAATGCAGCACAGGCGGCGGCTACGTCGATTGTACTGGCGGCTCTCATCCTGGCGAACCAGCTCTTCAGTTTGCGCCAACTGACTGCGCATCCGGCGGAGGTCAAGGGCGTTCTGCCGCAGGTCGCGCTGCGGATTTTTCCACGAGATAGTTCGGAACGGGCGATTTTCGTAGTTCTGGTCGCAACGGTAGCGATCTGCGAGGAACTAATATATCGCGGCTTCGTTCAACGGGTATTCGAGGATTGGTCTGGCGGAATTATCCTTGCGGGAATCCTAGGATCTGCCGTTCTATTTGGACTTGGCCATCTTTATCAAGGTAAACGTGGCTGTATAACTACGTGTATAGTAGGTGTATTGTTTTCAGGTATTCGTGCTTGGACCGGCAGTCTACTCCCATGCGTGGTTGCGCACTTCATTGCCGATTTGACGGTTGGCATGCTTGCTCCATCGCGGCTGCGAGAGGCGATGGCAGGAGATTTAGAAAGTTCTGGGACTTCTGTAGATAGCTGATTTCTGAAAGGTTATGTTGGGGTTCAAGGTGGCGACCGAAATCGATTTGATTTCCTACGATAAAATGGCTGAAACATTGGGGCCGTATGGTGTCGATCTAACGCCACCACTTCATTCCCAGATACTTGCGTATATTTCCCTGCTCCAAAGATGGAATAGTCGCATAGCTTTGACAACAGTTACGGGATCTTTTGAAATACTCCGATTTCATTTTGGGGAGAGCTTTTTCGCGGCAGAATCGGCACCGATATTAAAAGGTCGGCTCGCCGACGTTGGATCAGGGGCTGGGTTTCCTGGACTCCCACTGAAGATGCTACGGCCGGAGCTCCATTTAACTCTGATTGAGGCTAATCTGAAGAAATGCGCCTTTTTATCGGAAACTATTCGAAGCCTGGACCTTGACCATGTGACCGTCGTGCGCGGACGAATGGAGGATTACGCTACAGGGCATGAGAAATTCGATTATATAACCGCGAGAGCTGTCGGTCAGACGGGAGATTTATTGCGATTTGCTGACGCATCCTTAAAGACGCAGGGCAAAGTTATCCTATGGCTTGGTGAAAATAGCGGATTAGAAGACAGGAGGGAACGTGACTGGCAATGGGAGACTGGACGAAGGATTCCCGGGTCAGATAGGCGCTTCTTGTTAGTTGGTACAAAGGTATGGTGACTCTGTTCCACGTGAAACAATTCCATGATCCTGCGTTCCACGTGAAACATCTTGCATATTTCAAAATACATCTGATAAATTCGCCTCCGCAGGAGGGGTATATTTGGCCCGTGTTATTGCTATCGCCAACCAAAAGGGTGGTGTAGGGAAGACAACCACCGCCGTAAACCTCGGAGCCTCCCTCGCTGCTTCCGAGCAGCCCACTCTCATTATCGACTCTGATCCTCAGGCGAATACAACAAGCGCCCTCGGGTTTCCAAAAGATCCAGCTCGCAGGACTATTTACCAAGCTCTGATCCTCGACGAAGCGATCGAAAGAATTATAATTGACGCAAAAGTCGATGGACTCGAGCTCATACCATCGGATAAAAATCTGGTTGGTGCAGCTGTCGAGCTGGTATCCATGGATAACCGGGAATATCGATTGAGAGAGGCGCTGGCTCATGTAAAGGAGAAGTACGCCTACATATTAATTGACTGTCCTCCATCCCTTGATCTTTTGACGCTTAACGCATTAGCTGCCAGCGATTCGGTTCTGGTGCCAATTCAATGCGAATACCTTGCATTGGAAGGGGTCTCGGAGCTGCTAGACACCCTCATGAGGCTCCGTCGAACAATCAACCCATCTCTAGCTATCGAAGGAATCCTATTAACCATGTACGATGACAGGACATCCCTCTCGAAGCAGGTAGCTGCAGATTTACGGAGCTTCTTTGGATCACAGGTTTTCGAGAGCGTAATACCTCGAAATGTACGCCTGGCGGAAGCACCCAGTCACGGCATGCCTGTAATCGTGTACGACATACATAGTAGGGGTGCTGAAAGTTATATCCAACTAGCAAAGGAGGTTATCGCTAATGCCCAGAAACGCCTTGGGCAGGGGGTTGAGCGCCCTGATCCGGGAGCCGGAACCGCAGCCTCAGCCGCAACCGTCGACGGCAGCAGCAGCACGAGCACCGGCGGCAATTCCGAGTGACGGGCTGCTGCATGTCGACATCGATCTAATCGATCCGAGTCCGTATCAGCCACGCACATACTTCCGCGAGGAGTCTCTCGACGAATTGGCGCGATCGATTCGCGCCAGTGGCATCGTTCAACCGTTGGTTGTGCGTCGTGTCGCAGACCGCTACCAGTTGATTGCCGGCGAGAGGCGATGGCGCGCCGCCCAGCGAGCTGAACTTCTGCGCGTCCCAGTCGTTATTCGCGATGTCCCCGAGGAAATGGCGCTGGAGATGACGCTGGTGGAAAATCTCCAACGCGAGGATTTAAATCCAATTGAGCAAGCGCATGCTTTTCAGCGGCTTACGGACGAATTCCAATTAACGCAAGAACAAGTAGCCGAGCGCACCGGTAAGGACCGGGCAACGATTGCGAATGCCGTCCGCCTGCTTAAACTTGAAGAGCCAATTCAACAACTTCTGGAAGAAGGGAAAATGACCGCGGGGCATGGCCGGGCGCTGTTGGCGATTTCCGACTCTCCAACTCGACTCGACATTGCGCGGCGCATTGCGCGCGGAGGAATGACGGTGAGGCAGGTGGAACGTCTCGCCGCACGCGGCCCCAGCAGAACCCAGGTGGCCGTTCCAACATCTCGGACGTTAGATCCAAATACCAAGGCGGCTCTTGAGGAACTCCAAAGAAAGTTTGGAACCCGGGTGCTGATTCATTCGCAACGAGAGGGAAGGCCTGGCCAGTTAATCTTCGAATACTATGATGACAGCGACTTGGCGCGCCTCTACGAACAAATCATGAAAGCCTGACGAAAAAGTCCGGGAGAACGCATGGCGTGGGGATGGTTCGATCATAAAGGACAGGATTCGGGCGACTGGACCGGATTCCTGGAACCGGGAGTGAAGCTCGAGGGAAGGCTTGAATCGAGCGGCACTTTTCGGATTGATTCGGTGATGAAGGGGACGCTGCTTTCTCACGAAACCCTAATTCTCGGCGAACATGCGGTTGTCGAGGGTGAAATTGTGGGGAACTATGTTGTAATTCTGGGCCGTTTCGATGGAACGATTCACGCCGCGGGGAGAGTTGAGATTCGGGCCGCCGCTATTGTCACCGGACAAATCCATGCTCCCTGTCTTGTTATTGAACCGGGCGCCGTATTCGATGGTCGATGCCACATGTTGGAAGGTGCTGAATCCATTAGGCCTGTTGCAATTCCGATTCGCTCGGTGGCGAGTCGCGCCTAGATTACCTATTTTGATTGAGTCGGAGCATTGCTCATTGCTTTCGTCGAACTCATAGCTTGAGATTGCTTGGCCTACGAGTGTAATAGTCATTGGCATCCGCGTTTCGATGCGATGATCACTTCTTCCGCAACCGAAGAATGCAAGCCCATCTGTGATCGAAATCGTCTGACTGTTCCAAATCGTGTACACTTCCCTGTTTCCAAATCCTTCATGGACCCCATAACTCACGGAATCACGGGAGCGCTTCTCGGCAAGGGATATTTTTCAGACCGCCAGGGCCGTGTCGCTACATTCGCGGCCGTGCTCGGAGCGGTTTTTCCCGATGTGGACGTGATTGTCGAATCCTTCTCGCCCGATCCGCTTGCTATTGTGAGATACCATCGGGGCATCACGCATTCGTTCGTAGCGCTGCCATTCTTTGCGGCTCTTTTGGCGTGGCTCACGCGCTGGGTCGCGCGGCGCTTCAAGATTGAATCGCCTTCGTGGGGAATCCTCACGATCATCTACGGCATGGGACTCGCCAGTCATATCATTCTCGACGGCATGACGTCGTTCGGCACGCGCATGTGGTACCCGCTTTCGCAGAAGCGAGTAGCCTGGGATCTGCTGTTCATTATCGATTTCACATTCACGGCAATTATCCTTCTTCCACAGGTGATCGCCTGGATCTACAACCAGACCGGTCGCGACCGACAGATCAGCGGTGCGCGCGCCATGAAGATGTGGCTGTTATTCACTTTCGCGGCCATGATTGCGTGGGGCATGGCGCTCGTCGTGGGATATCCCTTTCACGTTTGGGTCGTGGGCTTTGCGAGCGCGCTGCTGGCCGCACTATTTTTCTTGCCAGGCGCCGGCGGATGGGGTTTCCGAGTGAAGCGTTCGTCATGGTGTCAGGCAGGGACGTATGTGATGGTGGCATATCTGGTGGGATGCGGCATCGCGCATCACAGCGCCATGCTCCGTGTCCAGGATTTCGCCCAGGCAAATCACATTGATGTGGTTCGTGTGGGAGCGCTGCCGGTGCCGCCCTCCTGGCTCGATTGGGGCGACGTGATTCGCGCGCCCAATGGCGTTTATCGCGCCCGATTCGACCTGCGCCACGCGGAACACCCGTCCTTTGATTTTGTCCCTGACTCTCCCCCGAATCCATTCACTGCACGGGCGCTCAAACTTCCCGAGGTGCGGCTCTACTGGCAATTTGCCCGTTTCCCGACAATCCACACCTCTACCAAGGGGAACTATCACATTGTGGATTTCAGCGAGCACCGTTGGACGAACGGGAGACCCGGTTCCCCCCAGCCATTCTCCTACCGGGTTGTGTTCAACGCGGACGGAATCGTCGTCGCGCAAGGCTGGCTGGAGAATGGCCTGCTTCGCCGAAATATGAAACGTTTGCAGTTGCCGTCCGCGGGTGCTCCTGCAGATTTGATTCATTGAGGATTTATCGCTCTATGAAGTCTTTGTGTATGGAGCTTGGTACTCCGACGGCCTTTCGGTCGTCGCCCTCTTTTTTCAGCCGGTGATATCTCCTTTTTTGGCATGGCCTTTACTAAAAGCGATGCGTTCATTAAATAATTGTGTCAAACAACCAATTGACTGGAAGATACGTCCTATGGAAGTCGTTCATAATCCTAGAGGAGCCTAAGGCCGTTAAACGGACTATTCCGCACATTGTTCTTCTGCTTATGGTCCTCTTGTTCGTCGGGAATAAGCGCGCCAATGCGCAGAATGCCAGTGTTTATTTCGGCTTGGGAACAGCGACGGACAGAGCCAATTCACAGCCAATTGACACGTTCGGTACCGGCATTCCTCTCAGCCCGCCCCAGATGGGTGGTCTGTTCGAGACTTTCGGCGGGGACTTCATGTTCCGGCCTCACCTCGGCTTTGGAGTAGAGACTACCTTCCAAGGCCAAAGAAACTATGCCGGCCTGAACTACAGACCTCTTTTTATGATTTCAATGCGGTTACGAACCTATTTCCGTTACCGAGCGCATCGTTCCGGAATTTCAGGCCGGTTTGGACGGAGTCAATCTGAGGTTTTACTATCCGCAATCCTTTTGCGACATGTTTGCCGGCTGCTCAAGCTCGAACCAATACCTGGAGAGCTCAAATCGTTTTCAGCTTCATTTCGCGGCAGGCGTAAAGGTTTATGTTCAAGGCGGACTTTTCGTGAAGCCACAGGTCGATGCTCACTGGGTCAATAATTTTTTCCAGTTCGGCGGTGCGTGGGTTCCGCAATACAGCGTCGCAGTCGGCTATACCTTTGGCCGAAGTCACTGATTCCCCGCGTTGCTGTCTTGCGGACTTACCCGGTGGTGCAGTAACCATCAATGATTTTAATTTATCATCGCCGAGGGCGGCCATCCCTGGATTGAGAATCACCTTGCGCTGAAAGGGATTTTATGGATTCTGCGGGGAGGGGCTTTCGTTGACGGGGGCCTGCCACAGAAATATCTGCATGCTTCCACGTGTTGGCGGCGACTGTTTGGCGATTCTCTGCCTGATGTGCTACGAAGACAGAACCTCTCGCGAGGCCGAAGTATGGCTGGGCCATCACTAATTGCGCCAAGCACTGGGACTGAGAAGCGTGCCCGACTTCACGACTCTGTATCGCTTCAAAAGCGTCTGGACGATGTGGCCGTTCCTCTCCACCTTGGGTCTAATTGATGGCGCGCGCTAGTAACTCGGGATTTCCACTGCGGCGGTAACCACACTGATCCATAGCAGCAATTCGATCAAGCCTGCCAACTTGGCAATCGCTGGCGTTTCGGACATTTGCCCCCAACCACGCGTCTTCCATTGCACAAAAACATGCCATACCAACGCGGCTGGGACAAGCATCCCCAGTTTCACACGAAACGCCGGGTTAACGACGTACGCCGTGGCTTGGGCAGAGAACAGTAGAAAACCTCCCAGCACCACGGTGCAAAATCCAATCCAATTCCACGCGAACAGCTCATCACGCACCTGCCCGGCAGTTTGGCGCCTGCTTCCCACGCCGAGCAACCTCAAATCCGCTACAGCAATCGTTCCCAACCACAGGGACAGACCAGAAAAATGAATCAACTGGATAAAGGGATACGCATATAGGGAGGTTCGAATCGCCGTCGCCCACGAAGTGTCTTGCAACCAACGACAGAAAGGCATCAATGAACTTTGCATTTGCGAGTCCCTCCTTTACCCCAACCCCGAAATCGCCGCAATTTCCACGCCCGCCAAAATGGACCCGATCCAGAGAATGATTGAAATCACCGCCGCCACCTTCGCTGCCCCTGGCAGCTTCGGTTGCGCCCCCCACTCGGGAACCTTCCGCTGGATAACAATCGCAGAGATTACCGCCAGCAGAATCACCGACATTTTTACCCGGAAAACCGTGTCGGGCAGATAATCACCGGCATCCGTCGTAAACATCAAGAGCCCGGAAAACACCGCGAGACCGAAAGCGGTCCACATCCAAGGGAAAACCTGACGGGCAAATTGGACGACCGGCTGGCGCCGCGCCGCCAAGCTCAGCATGCGTAAATCCACGATAACGGCGCAGCCAACCATGACGAACAGCGTGAAGTAGTGGATGACAGAAATGCTCGAATATAGCCAAGCTGTGGTGCCGATCTTTTGTACCCACGCGAAGTGTTCCAGCCATTCCCCGAAGTTATGCAACGAGCACCTCCTCAGCCCCGCTTATGTTTCCGTCTTGCCGTCACGGAACCATACATTTCGGCACCAACCTGGGTTCACCCACTGTCTATTAGACATAAGCGATCCAGCGTCCCGCAGCCACGACGCCGAACCATAGCAGAATCGAAAAGGTGCCCGCACACTTGGCCGCCAGAGGCGTCATGGGAGTGCGGTCCCACCT
>Ga0307372_10004856_pt1 | contig 20478 bp, 16 predicted proteins | sample OX1MG_FD_202533 | JGI IMG/M metagenome (GOLD analysis project Ga0307372, IMG submission 202533) | Soil microbial communities from Risofladan, Vaasa, Finland - OX-1 | ecosystem: Environmental > Terrestrial > Soil > Coastal area > Acid sulfate soil | place: Finland: Risofladan, Vaasa | collected...
GCAGCGAACCGACATGTACCTGAGCACGCTGCGCAGTTACGTCCAGGCGCTCGGCGGCGAGCTGGAGATTCGCGCCGTGTTTCCCGAGGGCGACGTAAAGATTGATCTGCTGAACAAGTTGTCGGCTCGAGAAGAAGATCCGGCCGCTTGACCATCGAAGACACTGGGCTGGCCTCATCAAGTCCGCGCGGGACGTGAAGTGCGGCTGGCCTGCGGCTTCTTCGGCGGGATGTAGTGGAAGCGCACCAGGTAGATATTCTCACCCGGGCCGTGTTTGGCTACCTTGAGAAGATCGATGACGCCGAGGAAGCCGGATTCGCGGGCCAGCTCCGGGGTAATGTCAGGGAAGCCGATGGGAGTGATGGAGTCGATCTCGATCTCGCCATCATCCATGCGGTAACGGTTGCCGACCTTGACGTGGGGCTTCTGCCAGATGCGCACGCTGATGGTGATGCGGCCCTGGCGGACTCCTTCGCGAAGGCGTTTGGTGAAGACCATGGCGCGATTATCTCGCAGCATCCCTCCCGTGTTCCCAATTGCGAGGACCCGGGACACCCGGCAGATGCGTCAGCTTGTTGGGCCGATTGCGCCGATGGTAGCATCTGATCCATACAGACAGAAGCTGCAGCCATGAGTGAAATCATCTTCGAGGTCCGTGAAGACGAGGTGGATGGCGGCTACACCGCATCTGCGCTGGGGTACGGAATCCACACCCAGGGGGACACGCTGGAAGAACTCCGCGCCATGGTCAAGGACGCAGTGAAGTGCTATTTCGACGAGACGGCAGATGCACCGAAGATCATTCGGCTCCATTTCGTACGGGATGAAGTGCTCGTGCAATGAAGCTGCCGCGCGATGTAGACGGCTCCAGGCTTGTCAGGGCGCTCAAGGTACTCGGCTATGAAGCGGGCCGGCAGTCAGGCTCGCACGTTCGTCTGACAACGCAACGCAACGGAGAGAATCACGAAGTGATTCCGCACACCGCCCAATCAAAACCGGCACTCTGGCGTCGATTCTGAAAAGGATCGCCGCGCATCACGGCTTGACCGTCGATGAGCTTCTTCGCGTCCTTGACCTATAGCGGCTTCAGATCAGGTCTGTTCTTCCGCTCAGCCCCAGTTCCTTGACGATCTTGCCCACATCCTGGGAGTGCTCGCGATCCACAATCAGCAGAGCGTCCTCCGTGTCCACGATGACCAGGTTCTGCACGCCCACCAGCGCCACATACTTGCGCGGGCTGTAGACATAGTTGTTCCCCGCCTCCAGCGCGATATGGCCATCGGTTTCGGCCACGTTGCCGTCGCCGTCACCGCGCAGGCGGGATTCAATCTGGTACTCGTAGAGCGAGGCCCAGGAGCCGAGGTCGTTCCAGGCGAACTCCGCCGTCAGGCAGTAGAGGTTGGACAGGTGCTCACCCTTGGCCGAGCGCGGCTCCAGAACGGCGTAGTCCACCGAGATGTTCTCGCACTTTGGGTAGAGTTCGTGAAAGATCTGGTCGAATTGCGGAGTTCCCCACGCCTCGGCGATCGATTCGAGAAGGGGCGCGGTCTCCGGCACGTGCTCGCGAACGGCATTGGCCAGCGTGCGCGCGGACCACAGGAACATGCCGGAGTTCCAGTAGTAATTGCCGGCGGCCAGAAACTCCTGGGCGCGGTTGAGGTTCGGCTTTTCTGTGAAGCGGCGCACATGGAGGGCGGTGTCGTCGCGGGTGAAGTCGCCGGTTTCGATGTAGCCGTAGCCGGTCTCGGGCCGCGAAGGCTCGATGCCGAGGACCACGATGTTCTCCCCGGAAGCGGCAAGCTGGATGCCTTTCTGGAGGGCCTTGAGGAAGCGCGGCTCGTCGGCGATGACGTGATCGGACGGGAAAACCCCGAGCACGGCCTCAGGGTTCTGGCGCTCGATGAGGAATGCGGCCAGGCCGCAGGCAGGCGCGGTGTTGCGGGCCACCGGCTCCTGGATGATCTGGTTCTCAGGCACGCCCTTGAGCTGGTCGGCTATCTCCTGGGCGAGGAACTCGTTGGTGATGACCCAGATGTGGCTCGAGCCTGCCAGCGGCTTGAGGCGCTCCACGGTCTGCTGGATCATGGAACGTTCTCCATCCAGGGCCAGAACCTGCTTGGCGCGGGCGCGGCGGGAGCGCGGCCAGAACCGGGTGCCGCTGCCGCCGGCCAGGATCACAGGACGAAAATCGATTCGCTTCGACATGAGAGAGACATCCTACCCGATAGATGCTCGGATTGAACAGTGATGGCGGTTACAGCCGAGCACACTTCCATCCCTGATTCTCCCGAGACGGAAGATGCTCAGGATTCTCAGGCCAGCTTGCCCAGGAACTCAGCGATCCGCCGCGTGCCTTCGTCGATGTTCTGACGGGTGACCGGGTAGGACAGGCGGATGTGCTCGCCGGTGCCGAAGGCCTCACCGGGGACGGTCACCACGTGGGCTTCATGGAGCAGGCGGGTGGCCAGCTCGGTTGCGGTTTTGATGCCGCCCTTGCCGAGAAACGCGGAGATGTTGGGATACACGTAGAAGGCGCCCTCGGGCTTGGTGCACCGGACGCCGGGAATCTCGGCCAGGCGCGCCAGCATGTGGTCGCGCAGCTCGATAAACTCGGCGCGAAAATTGGCGACGCACTCCTGCGAACCCGAAACAGCGGCGATGGCCGCCTTCTGCACAAAACTGGTGGCATTCGAGGTCTGCTGCGACTGGAGCTTGGAAAGATTGGCGATGATCGGCTTCGGAGCCATCGCGTATCCCGCGCGCCACCCGGTCATGGAGTAGGTCTTGGAAAGCGAGCCGAGGACGACCATGTGTTCCTTGGCCCAGGTGAACGATCCGGCAGAGACGGGCTTGCCCACGTACGTCAGGTAGGCGTAGCACTCGTCCAGGAGCAGGTAAATGCCGCGCTCGTGGGCCACGCGAACAATACGTTCCAGGTCCTCCGCCGAGACAATGGAGCCCGCGGGGTTGGACGGCGAGTTGAGGATGATGGCCTTGGTGCGCGGGGTGATAGCGCGCTCGATGGCTTCGGCAGTGATGCGGAAGTTCTCCGCCTCGCTGGTCTCCAGGAACACGACCTTGCCGCCGGCGTATTGGATGATGTCTTTGAAGCTGACCCAGTAGGGGACGGGCAGAATCACCTCGTCGCCGTGATCGACGAGGATCTGGACGGCGTTGAAGAGCGCGTGCTTCTCCCCCACCGTAAAGATGGCCTCGTCGATGGCGTAGTCGGAACCGAAATCGCAGGCGTGGCGCTCCACAATGGCCCTGCGCACGTCGGGAATGCCGGGGACCACGGTGTAGCGGGTGAAATTCGCCTCGATGGCGGCGATGGCGGCGTCCTTGATGTGGCGGGGCGTCGGGAAGTGGGGCTCGCCGGCGCCGAAGTCGACGAGATTCGCGCCCTGGCCGCGCAGCTTGGCGGCCTCGGCGGCTACAGCCATGGTTGCAGACACTTCAATGCGGCCAATGCGGTCGGCAAAGACTTTGGAAGGAGCAGCAACTATCGTCGTCATGCTTCAATCTTCGCAGATTTTGGCTCCCGGGCAAACCCTGTTCAATGTGATTTGGCGCACGTCTCGCCGGAACAGGTACGAGACCGACCCTTCCAACGCTTGGAGAGCAGAAGTACAGGGACTTATTCTGGAGTCCCACAATGCCCCGGAGGTTCCCTTGATCCGTCCCCGTCTCGGTCGAGCACTGTTCTGCTGCGCCTTCCTAATTGGAGCGCCGGTTATCGCTCCAACCATCCCTGTGGCGGCACAGGAGGTGAGCGCGGCGCAGTTGCAGGCGTTGGCCGGCGAGTACACCAATCCCGCCGAGCCGGACACGCCCTGGAGCTTTTATCCGCAGAACGGCAAACTGGTGTGGGAGTCGGAGCGGCGCGTACCGACGGAGCTGAATCCGATCTCGGCAACGGAATTCGCAATCCCCGATTCCAAAATCGCTTTCCAATTCAGCGTGGATGCTGCCGGAAACGCAACCCTGACGGATTCCGCGGAGCCGGAGGCGAAATACCAGCGGACCGGGCCGCCGGTGCATCTCGTGTTCCACGATTACCAGCGCAGCGAAGCCATGATTCCCATGCGCGATGGGATCAAGCTGCATGTCGTAATCCTCAAGCCGGCGGACATTGCCGCGCCACTGCCGTTTCTTATTGAGCGAACCCCGTACGGCGTGGACGGAACCACCCGGGCCTCCATCTTCGCCCGGCGGCCCGAGCTGGCGCGCGACGGCTACATCTTTGTGGATGAGGACATTCGCGGACGCTTCAAAAGCGAAGGACACTTCGAAATGAACCGGCCGCTCTCCGACCACGGCAATCCGAAGAACGCCGACGAGAGCACCGACGCCTACGACACCGTGGCGTGGCTGTTGAAGAACGTGCCCGGAAACAATGGCCGCGCCGGGTTTGTGGGGACCAGCTACGATGGGTTCACTTCCATCGAGGCAGGAATCGATCCCCATCCCGCGGTCAAAGCGATCTCGCCCCAGGCGCCCATGATCGACGCCTGGATCGGCGACGACTTCTTCCACAACGGCGCATTCCGGCAGTCCTACGGCTACGACTACGGGCTGATGATGGAAACCAACAAGGAGAACGCCCAGGTCAGCTACGGCAAAGACAAAGACGGCAAGCCCGTGGACGGCTACAACTTCTTCCTGGAGCGCGGCAGCTTTATGCAGGATGTGAAACAGTCCGGTTCCAAAATGCTGCCCATCTGGCAGCAGTTCATCGATCACCCCGCCTACGACCAGGTATGGCGGGAACATGGCGTGGAGAACTACCTGAAGACGGTTTCCGTTCCCACCCTCACGGTGGGCGGCTACTACGACCAGGAAGACATGTGGGGCTCGCAGGAGGAATACAACGTGCTGGAGTCGCACGACACCAGCCACGAAAATTTCCTGGTGCTGGGGCCGTGGCGGCATGGCTCCTGGGCCGCGACCACGCGGCACCTCGGAAACATTCAGTACGGCGAGCCCATCGGCAAGGAGTTCCGCGCCAATATCGAAGCAAAATTCTTCGGGCACTACCTGAAAGACGAGCCGGGATGGGACATCGAGGACACGGCCAGCTTCCAGACGGGGTCGAACAAGTGGATGCGCTACTCCCATTTTCCGCCGGAGGACACCAACCCCACTCCACTGCATCTGGAGGGCGACGGCAAAGCCACCTGGGACGATGTGAAAACCGCGACACAGACGGAGTATGTGAGCGATCCGGCGGACCCGGTCCCCTATCGGCACCGCCCCATCCAGCCCACCTACGGCCCTGGCTCGCAATGGTACGACTGGCTGACCGAGGACCAGCGCTTCGTTACGGATCGCAAGGATCTGGCCGTGTGGAAGCTGCCGGTGCTCAAGAAAGACCTGATCGTGACCGGTGATGTGATGGCGGACATCTTTGCTTCCACTACGGGCACGGACAACGACATGGTGGTCAAGCTGATCGACGAATACCCGGACGACGACCCCAACCCAACCATGCGCGGCTACGAGCTGATGACGAACCAGGAAATTTTCCGCGGGCGCTATCTCGACGGCTACGACCGGCCGCGTGCCATCCGCGCTGGCCAGGTGCGCGAGTATAAGTTCAGCCTTCACGACGTGGATCACGTCTTCAAAGCGGGACACACCATCCTGGTGGAAATCCAGAGCACGTGGTTCCCGCTCTACGATCGCAACCCGCAGACGTTCGTGCCCAACATCATGCTCGCCAAACCGGAAGACTACAAAAAGGCGGCCATCACCATCTACTCCGATCCGCAGCACGACTCGAATCTGCAGATTCCGCTGATGAACCAGTGCGCCGCGGTGGCATGCTTCTAGAGCCGGGTGGCCAATCTTGCAGGAGATCGGGTCAGGGCACACACTGCGATCGCATTTTCAGCCGTCTGCTAGGATGCCGTCATGCGAGGAAGGAATGCTCGATCGAATCGTGGGTGGATGGCGGCGCTACTCCTGTTATTTGCCGGCGGAGGATTGCTCGCCGCCCAGAAGCGAGCCGGCGCTCCGCCGGCTGAGCCCTTCGACATTGTCATAACGCACGGGCACATCATCGACGGCACCGGCTCGCCGTGGTACTCGGGGGACATTGGCATTCGCGGGGGCCATATCGCCGCCATCGGCGTGCTCCAGGGGGCGCCGCGCCGCCAGACCATCGATGCACACGGGATGGTGGTGGCGCCGGGATTCATCGACATGCTGGGGCAGTCGGAGCTCACCATGCTGGTCGATCCGCGGCTGCCCTCGAAGATCTACCAGGGCATCACCACCGAGATCACCGGCGAGGGCGATTCGGTGGCGCCGCTCAACGCGCGGATGATTGCCGCCGACCACGCCCAGTACGAACACCTGAAGATTACGCCCGACTGGACCACGTTCCGCCAGTACTATGCGCGCATCGAACGCCGGGGCATGGGGATCAACCTGGCCAGCTACGTGGGCGCTACCAGCGTCCGGCGGATGGTGCTGGGAGACGCCGATGTGCAGCCCACCCCGGCGCAACTCACCCAGATGCGGGCTCTGGTGCGGGAGGCGATGCGGGACGGGGCGATCGGGCTGTCGACGGCGCTCCAGTATGCGCCGGCGCCGTATGCCAAGACCGACGAGTTGATCGCCCTCGCCCAGTCGGCTGCGTCGTACGGCGGCATCTACGCCACCCACATGCGCAGCGAGGGCGACACCGAACCGCAAGCCATCGACGAAGCGGTCCGGATTGGACGGGAAGCGCATATCCCGGTCGAAATCTGGCACCTGAAAGCGGCGGGCGTGCGCAACTTCGGCAAGATGCCGCAGATCGTGGCGCAGATCGATTCCGCGCGCGCGTCCGGTGTCGACATCGGTGCCAACACCTACGCCTACACCGCCTGGTTCAACGACTTTTCCGCGTTCATTCCGCCCTGGGCGCACGATGGCGGAGAAGCTGCGCTGATCCGGCGGCTGAAGGACCCGGCCACGCGCGCCCGCATTCGCGCCGACATGCTCAATCCCAACGGCGACTGGGACAACGAATGGCAGGAGATCCCCGGCCCGCAGGCGGTTGAGATTGCCGTGGTCGAGAATCCGGAGTTGCGGAAGTACCAGGGCAAGCGCCTGTCGGAGATTGCCGCGGAGTGGCACGAAGATCCCATCGATGCCCTCTGCGATTTCCTGATCAAGGACAATGCCTTTACCTCCGTGGCCGTGTTTGCCATGAGCGAGCCGGATGTGGAACTCGCTCTCAAGCAGCCCTGGGTTTCGATCGACAACGATTCCCAGGGCACGTCGCCCGAGGGCCTGCTCGGGGAAGAGCATCCCCACCCGCGGGCCTACGGCACGTTCCCGCGCATTCTGCGCAAATACGTACGCGAGGAGCACGTGCTCACGCTGCCCGACGCCATCCGCAAATTCTCTGCGCTGCCGGCGCAACGCATGCGCCTCACGGATCGCGGGGTATTGAAGAAGGGGATGTGGGCGGACGTGGTTGTTTTCGATCCGGCAACGATTCGTGACGTCGCCACTTACGAGGAGCCCAACCAACTTTCGCAGGGGATGGAGTACGTCCTGGTGAATGGGGTCGCGGTGATCGCCGACGGCAAAATGACCGGCGCGCTGCCGGGCAAGGTGCTTCGCGGGCCGGGGTACGTTCCGTAGTGGGTTCCGGGAAAATCCGGGGAAGAAGAGGCTTCGCGGACGCTTGCGCCAGTCAGCCCCGCTACTACACGGTCTCCGCTTCCTTTTCCGCTTCCTTGGCGGCCTCAGTTTCAGGATTGATCGTCTGCAATCCCTCCACCCGCGCCGCATCCAGCAGCGTCTTCGAAGAGGAAACAAAGATGATCGCCGTCCCCTGGAACATATCCCGCGCCACCAGCGCCGCCCCCAGTTGCAGGGCGTCCGGCCAGCGCAGCATGGTCCGGTCCAGCAATTGGCGCGCGCACTCCAGCACCGCCGGGTTCAGCGGCTCCTGCACCGTTCGCGCCGACTCCAGCCGCAGAATCTCCAGCGCCGCCTGGGCGTCCTCCCGGCTGATTGCTCCGCTGCGTTCCCGCCTCCGGAGCGCCGCATAGATCTCCAACGGCGTGGAGGCGGCAATCAGTTTCCGGTTATCCTCAATGCTCTCCAGCAGGCGTATCAGCGCATCCGTTCCCACCTCGCGCACGAACAGCTTGGCGAATGCCGTGGCCTCCAGGAAATAGCAGCTCACAGAACCCCCCGTTCCTCTTCCAGAACGGCGGTCAGCGTCTCCCCGCTCACTGCTACGGGATGGAAGCGCTGCGCCTCTTCGGGAATTCCCGCCTCCGCGCGATTCAGACGGATGGTCGTCGTGGGATAAGCCGGCGTCTTGGGATTCGCAATCTTGCTCGTCAGCACCACCCCCCGCTGAATCGCCTCCGCCAGCACCGCTTGCCGCGTCTCCGGATTCTGGTTCCATCGATACGACTTTCGTGGCAGGAACGAGTCGCGGAACCACTTCAGCGCGATGAAAGCATGTCCGCCTCGCTCCGCTTCGGCCAGCGCGTTGCAAAGCTCTTTCACTCGCGCATCCATGTCGGCCACCAGCGGCGATTCCGGTACTCCCTCGTCGTCGTACCCGTGATCGGCCACGGTCCGCGGCACTCCCCGCATAGCGCGCGCAGTCGCAGGTTCTTCCCCGCCGATTCGCTCAAAGTAAATCCGGACTTCGTCTTCTTCCGGCGACCAAATGTCCGCAGTTGCGTTGCGACGCTTGCTCCGTCCGTTCTCGCTGCACAGCTCCACAATGGCCTGATACCCCGGAGGCGCCAGAAAGTGCAACGCGCGCACCATCCCCGGATCCTGGCTGAAGGAAAGCTCGGCCAGAGCTTCCTCAATAATCTCTTCCGCATCCGGAATGCTAAGGCTGCTGACATCTATGCTGCTTTGCGCGGCTCTTGTAGTTTTCATGCTTTCCATCTCCCCTGCACCGCAATCTATTCCTTACAAAAGCGGCTGCTCCTGAACCGCCGGGCGGCGATTCTTGAAGCACGGCGCACCGCGCCCCCGCGGAATTTTTCGCTGATATTAGACTGGATGACCGCAGCATCCCCTTGGTTTTGCGGCTGCCCCGGTTTTTATTACACCGGTGCCCCAGCGGTCCTGTGGTTGAAAGACCCCCTGCCCCGGAAACGATCTACTTAGCTCACACCGAAATGAAACTGATCTGAACTGCCATTGTATACGATTTTTTCGTCGTAACACTCTATTTTTTAGGCTTTCCCGTCCAATTCGGGCCCAATCCTGCTTCTCCATCCACCCGCCGTTCCGCTGGGCATTGCTTCCCCTTAGAATGGAACCATGCGTCGAAGTCTGCCGCTGATGCTCCTGGGGTTCTTCTGCCTTTCTGTTCCCATTCTGGCCGATGGGCCCGCGTTCGATCTCGCCGGTCCCAAGGTGGATGTGCACGTCAAGCGTGGCAACATCACCCTTCCCATTAGCCAGGTCCCCAACCTGCTCCCCGGGGACCGCCTCTGGATTCACCCCGACCTGCCGCAAAGCCAGTCCGCTCACTTCGTGCTGGTCGTCGCCTTCCTCCGCGGCGCCACCAACCCTCCGCCTCTGGATTGGTTTACCCGCGTCGAAACCTGGACCCGTTCCGCCCGCGAAGAAGGCGTCTTCGTCACCGTTCCCCAGGAGGCGCAGCAGGCTCTGCTCTTCCTCGCCCCGGAGACCGGCGGCGATTTCAGCACCCTCCGCAAAGCCGTCCATGATCGTCCCGGCGCCTTCGTCCGCGCCAATCAGGACCTGGAGGCCGCCAGTTGGGACCGCATGCGCCTCGAGGCCTACTTGGCCCAGGTCCGCATTACCACCCAGACCGATCCCAAAACCCTCAAGGAAAAGGCCGAGCTCTCCGCCCGCTCCCTTGGCATCAAGTTCGACGCGCAATGCTTCGACAAGCCCGCCGACCAGCAGGCCTCCTGCCTTACCCAGCACACTGAGGGCATCGTGCTCGACGACGCCAACACGCAATCCTTGGTCAGCCAGCTCGCCAACGGCTCCGCCGCCGACCTTATGAACCAGCTCAGCTACTCCGCGCTGGGCGGGGCCGGCATGTACAGCCCCTATGTTGGCGCCATTGTCGATACCGCCAAGATTCTCTCCTCGCTCCACACCGCACACTTCCAGTACATCCCCGCCCTCGCCCTGCCTTCCCAGGACACCCTCAACCTTCGCCTGAACGTTCCGCCTTCCTTCCGCGACCCCAAATCCGTGGTTGTGATAGCGCTGCCGCCGGTCGGTCCCTCCAAGTTTCCACCGCTCCACCCCGTCAATCCCTCTGAGACCACCTGCGCCCAGAAGCCCGGCCTGATTTTTGCCGCCGAAGGCGCCCCCCTTGTCTATGCCGCCAGCCTGGCCCACGACCTGGTGCTCCACATCGACACTTCCCGCGGCGCCTTCGACCTGCCCCTCATCCCCGACCCGGCCAAAGGCGGCCTGGTCCTCAAAAACCCGTTGCCCGATTTGCCTTCCGGCGACCTGACAGGGATGGTCCGCGGCCAGTGGGGCTTCGACGCCTGGGACGGCCCACGCTATCGCCTCCTTTCCGCGGGACCTCAAAAATGGGACCTCACCGCCGATGATCAGTCAGCCCTTATCATTGGCCGTGAAGATAAGCTGCACATCCAGGGGGACAGCACCCTCTGCGTCTCCGCCATTGACCTCTCCGGCAACACCCTCACCTGGAAATCCCCTGAACCGGACACTCTGATCGTCTCCGTCCCCTTGAAAGGCGCCCAGCCGGGACCCGTGGTGATCCATATTCACCAATACGGCGTCCGCCAGCCCGATACTCTCAGCCTCAACGCTTACGCTGAAGCCGCCTCGCTCGACCAGCTCACCCTCAGCGCCGGCGACCGTACCGCTTCCCTCAAAGGCACTCGCCTGGACGAAGTGGCCAAGGCAAGCTTCAAGGGCATTACCTGGACCCCGAATGGCCTGAAACGCGTGCAGGATTTCGATCAGCTCGCCTTGAGCGCCGCCAACTCGACCGAGAGCCTCGAACCCGGAGCGGACATCGTTGCCAGGGTCTGGCTGCGCGACGGCCGCGAACTCACGGTTCCGGTGGTGGTCAATCCGCCCAGGCCCCAGGTCACGCTCCTCAACAAAGGCACACAGGATGACGGCGCCACCGTCCCCTCAACCGTCCACCTCGGAAGTCCCGACGACCTGCCGCTCACTTCGCGCCTGGTCTTCTTCCTCAAATCCGTCGTCCCCCAGAAATTCCCTCGCAATGAAGATGTCGAGGTAGCCGCTGCCGACGGAAGTTTCCACACCATGCTGTCGCTCTCCGACGGCAGCCTGATGCTCGAGGATGCCCGCACCGCCCTAGGAACGGTGGAACCGCTGGCCCGCTTCGGCTCCTCGGCCTTCGGACCGCTCCGCGCCCGCGCCATCTCCGCCGACGGCGTTGCCGGCGACTGGATGCCCCTCGGCACCCTCGTCCGCCTTCCGGGCTTCAAAGACCTCCGCTGTCCCCGTTCTCCGCTCAAACCCTGCATCCTCACCGGGACCAACCTGTTCCTGGTCGACTCCATCGCGTCCGCGCATGATTTCGGCAACTCCATTGAGGTTCCCTCTTATTTCACCGGCGCCCAGATCACCGTCCCGCATCCCGTCGGCGGCCTGCTTTACCTCAAATTGCGCGACGATCCCTCGACCGTGCAGACGCTCAGCATGCCGGTAACGCCCATGGCGCCTTCCCTGGCGCAGAACACTGGCCCCGTCGCCCCCATTCAGACGCCCGTGGCCCCGCCCGCCGCCTCCACGTCGCCGGCATCCACAACTCCGCCCGCTGACGCAGCCACACCCGCCACGCCGCCAAGTCCCCAGGCGGCATCGCCGCACAGCTCCGCAGCGCCCCAGTCCAGCCCCAAGCCCGCGCAAACGCCGGCAACCGCTCCGGTCGCAAAACCAGCCACAGCGCCCGACACCGCGCCAAAAACAAATTGAGCCGGATAATTCCGCCCATCCCGGATGCGCCGCTTCCGGCGACATCGGCCCAGGCGCTTACTTCTTCACCACCGTAGCCGTCCCCACCTGCTGCGCGGTTGCGTTGTAGAGATGGCAATCGCCCGTCCTCTCCCGGAACCGGAAGTAAGGATGGAAGAACAGCGCCGCCCGCGCATCGCCCGTGCCTTCCGCCAGATCGTTCAGCCACACGCCATCGGGCTGCTCCGTATTGTGAATGTGCAGCCAAAAGCCCTTGTGCAACGACGCCAGAACACCCCCTGCGATCTTTACGTCCTTCACCGAATGAACGTCGAAGTCGATTACCTCGCCGCTCTCCTCGTCGATCGAAACCTTGCCCTGCATCACCGACGCAAAGTGCTGGGTGAGATTCTTCGGCTTGAACTGCGGATTGGGCACAATGTCGTAAAAGAGCACGTTGCGGCCGTTCACGAGTTCGCGATGCCCATTCGTGAGCATCATCGCGCTCATCGTCTCCGCTGCTTCTTGATTGTTTTTCGCCGTTTCCTTGTCGGCCTTGGTTTTGTCGCTGTATTTCAGCGTCGCCTTCATCACCCGCTGGTCTTCCTTGCGCGCCTGATCCGGCGTCAGGGGCTTGCCGTTCTTCTCCAGCTTGCGCTCGATCTGCTGGCCGTTCACGTAGAATTGCTCGCTGACCGTAGTGTCTTCGTGCTTGATCTTCCCGTTCTTGTCCGTCTGCGCGCCCCAGTCGGTCACCCGGCACTCGTAGCGCTCCTGCTCCGCCGCCGTCTTCTTTTCATTGGCGATGGCGCGGTTCAGCAGTTGCATCGGATCGGGCAGCGGCGCATTCAGGGGCCTCGCATCCTGCGCGGCGCAGCAAAGCGGCAGCACAAGCAGCAAGACGAGAGCGGAAGATTGCATGCAAGACCTCTAACCGGTTATTACGAAGAGACGCGCCAAGGAGTTCAGAGGTTAGTGGGCCGCTCACAGCCGCCGGTTATCGGCCTGCAAATGCGATCCTGGAGCGGGTATAGTGAAGCAGCCACTTCAATGTTAGCTGGTTAATTTCATAGTGCGGTACGAAATCAGAGCTTTCTTTTTGTATAACATTATTGTTTTCAGGCGACAATACCAGTATTTACCACATCGTGATCCGGACCAGGGGGGTGTGGGGGGGTACCTGTTCCCCAATCGCCGAAGGGGCCGGATTCCCAAGCGGAATCCGGCCCCTTAATAAGGACAGTAGCGCAGTCAGGCGGGTGCGAGGCGTGACGGCGGTCACCGGGGTCAAAACTCGAGACGCGCCGGCGATGGCTTACCTCGTCGCTTCGATACCCACCGGCAGGCTGGGAATGTTGCCCCGTTCCCGCGCCTCTTCCACCACCGCATCCAGGTGTGCCAGCACCTCCGCCACGCTCATGGTGTAGAGATCCCGCTGCGCGTCATAGCCCTCTTCCACGAGCTGCTTAAGGTAGCGTCCCGCAACCTGCACCGCGATTTGATCGGTGATCACCTTGCCGGCACGCTTCTTCTGCTCCACCCAGGCGGTGCACGGCAAAGCAATCGTCACCGCCCGTCCATTCACATTGAAAACGATGTCCACGGCATCGGCGTGGCGAGTGGCAATGGCCACAATGTTGGCCTTCCACACGCAATGCAGCTCTTCCCCGGTCCAGCGGTCGGTCACCTGGAAATCTTCGTACATGCTTTTAGGGTATCAGGATCACGAAGCTGTGCCCCGTTCTGCGCGGTGAACGGGAGTTCCTATTCGCTGGCTTGTTGACTCGCTGACCCACTGACTCGCTGCCTTGCTCACTCACCGGCCCCATCCGCATCCAACTATCGGGGGCATCTTTGCACTCGCAGATCAAACTCGGTCGCATCGCCGGCATTGAGATCGGCCTGCACTACTCCTGGTTCCTCATCGCCTTTCTCATCGCCTTCTCTCTCGCCGACCATTTCCGCCACGCCACTCCGCATTGGAGCAGCACCGCCGCCTGGGCCGCAGCCGCGGTCACTTCCGTTCTCTTCTTCGTCACCCTCCTGCTGCACGAGCTGGCGCACTCCCTCGTAGCCAAGTCTTACGGTCTGCGCGTGCGTGCCATCACCCTCTTCGCCCTCGGCGGCGTCTCCCAGATCGAATCCGACGCCACCAGCGCCAAAATGGAATTCTGGATCGCCATCGTCGGCCCCCTCACCAGCCTCGTCATCGGAGCTGCTCTCCTCGCCGTCGCGTACGCCTCTGGCTGGCATTCCGGCGCTGAGTCCGCGTCCATCGGCATAGCGATCCTGCTTTGGCTCGGCTACATCAACATCCTTCTCGCCGTTTTCAACATGATCCCCGGATTCCCCCTCGACGGCGGCCGCGTCCTCCGCGCCATCCTCTGGGGCATGAACGGCAGTGCCGAGCGCGCCACCCGATGGGCCTCTCAGATTGGACAGGCCATCGCCTTCCTCTTCATCCTTTACGGCCTCTACCGCTTCTTTTTCGGCGCCAACCTGGGCGGGCTCTGGATCGCCTTCATCGGCTGGTTTCTCCTCGACGCCGCCCGCAGCTCCTACCTTCAGTCGGGCATCCTCACCGAGCTCCGCGGCCGCACCGTAGCCGATCTCACGGAACGAAACTGCCCCACCGTTCCCGGGTACCTGAACCTGCGCGACTTCGTCGACGAGTACCTGCTGCACAACGCCCACCGCCTCTTCCTGGTGCTGCAGGGCGACCGCGTGGCGGGCCTCGTCACCAGCGATGAGATACGCAACGTTCCCAAAGAGGAATGGACCCAGACCAGCGTGCAGGCGGTGATGCAGCCCCTTGACCAGGTCCGCAGCGTGCCGCCCCAGATGCCCGCCGTAGAAGCCCTCGAACTGATGGCGCGCGCCAATCTCCCGTTTCTCACCGTTCTCGTCAACGGGAATCTTCAGGGCATCTTCTCCCAGGCCCATGTGCTCCGCTATCTGCAGCTCATTTCGAGCACATCCGGCGCATCCCACCACCGCGAAGCCGCCTGAGGGCTGCACCGCCGGTCTCCAGGCCGGCGCGGGCAACTCCACCCGGACGGCGGGGTGCCCAAGGCCTCGATTTTGAGACCTGGGATACAAGGGAAACTAACACCGGCAAACGCGCTTTACTGCTTCGCCCGCGACGTCATCCGGCCCAGCAAAAACTCCCGGATCAGGTTGTCAACGGCATCGCCCCCCAGGTCTCCGAAGCCATTAATCATCACCAGGCTTCCGCCCCGCTCTTGCGCCGGAAAATATGCTTCGGAAAGCGCCGCCGATGAGAACGAACCCAGAATCTCCGCGAAATTGATCCTGCGCTTGCCGTCATCCCCCCGAGTGAGGAACGTCGAACCGATCGCATGCTCCGTGCGCGCTCTTGCGCTGCCGTTCTTCATGACGAAGTAGCGCGGATCGGTGTGGAATATCCCCGGAAAAACTGCCCGCGTCAGCAGCTCTCCTGAAGCATGGGTGGCGTAGGCTGCAAGATAACGCTTTCCGTATCCCTGCAGGCCTCCGCCGAAACTGGGGAAGACGTCCTTGTACTGTTCCGCGCCCGCAATACCGGCCGACGTCAGAAACGTGACCGGGTCGATCAGGGTGCGAACTGCCAGATGGTATTTCTGCTTTGCCAGCATCGACGGCGCGTTCCAGTCGAAGCTGGAATAGAAGTTCGGAAACACCTTCATCACGCGCTGCTGTTCCGCGATATGCACCTGCTGGATCGACGCCGCCTCTTTGTCCATCACCCTTACCGTGGTAGCCCCCCCCTCCACCCTGAGCACCACGCTGGACATCATGACCGGCTCATCCGCATGCACAGCAATCGGCTTGGAAACGAACTCCGTCATGCCGCTGCCGGAAACGGTCACGACGTACGTGCCCGGCGCAACCCCCGTGAACTCAAACTGCCCCGTGGCCCCCGATTTCACCTCGCGCGGGGTCCCCGGCGTGCCCTCCGGTTTCAGCTCCACACGCGCGCCCTGGACGACATCGCCCGCCGTATCGAGCACCGTGCCCGCAATCGACGAGCCGGCCGCGGCGGAAATCCCGCTCTGCGCCTGCGCGCCAACCTGCGTTTGCGGCGAATCCGGCAGCACCCCGACGTTCTGCGCGGCCGCGGGCATTCTACACAACAGTGCCATTGCTATAAGCTGCGCACATCCCGCTATCGGGAACTTGAAACCATAGTTAAAAGACAAACGTTCCGACCTCCGGACCGCAACGGGCCTGATAATGTTATGACGCGCCTTCCATCGGCTAAGTAAGCCGCCGCTGCAATGAAGAATTCGTCATCGTCTTTTCACCCCTGGACAACCTTATGCAATCAACCTGATCCATGGTTCCTTTGTCCCTCCGTCCCTGCTTTCCTGTTAAACTGGTATGGTTGCAGTCGTAGTGCCTCCCGCCAACGGAACCTGCCTGCAAGGCTTTCCAGGAAGGATAGAAGAAACCCACCGTGAAAACCGAAACCCGCCACGCCCTCAAACAGGATAAACTTGCCCTCGCCGCCAAGGGCGGCGTCAGTTGGGTAACCGAACACAGCAGCAGCGTCACTCGCTGGGTCATCTGGGGCGGCGCCGCGGTCGTGCTGATTGTCGGATTCCTGGTGTTCTGGAGCGTGGAGACTTCGGCGGCCTCGAACGCCATCGGCGCGGCGCTCGATACTTACTCCGCTCCGCTGAACGTCCCCGGAGCGCCGCCGTTTCCTGGCAGCTTCGCTACCTCCACCGACCGCGCCAAGGCCGCGAATCAGCAGTTTACGGACGCGGTCAAGAAATACGGCTGGCTGCCCCAGGGAGACCGCGCCCACTACTTCGCCGGCACCACCGACATGGAACTGGGCCAGACCGGCTCCGCGGAAAAGGAATTGAAGGCCGCCGCAGGCTCGTGGAATCGCAACACCGCCAACCTGGCCAAGCTCGCGCTGGCCCAGCTTTACCACCAGTCCGGCCGCGATCCCCAGGCCATCGCGCTCTACAACGAGGTAATCGCGCATCCTTCCGTTACCGTTTCCGCCGCCGTGGCCCAGCTCGATCTCGCCGACCTCTACGTCGCCGAAGGCAAGCAGGACCAGGCCCGCCTCCTCTGGGCCAAGGTCAAGGACGCTGACAAGGACGGTATGGCAGGCAGCATCGCCTCCCAGAAACTTACCGGCAAGCAGCAATGAGACCGCTGGGTTTCAGTTTGCTTTGAAAAAGTACGACTTCACATCTTGGTGAAATGCAGTCCGTTTCACCCCCAGCGCGAGAACCCACCGAACCCGCTAACTTGCTAACTCGCCAACGTCGCGAAGCGACGCCAACTTGCTGCTCTTGTCTCTAAAAAACCTCACTGCCGCATTTGCCACAGCTCTACAGTTCTCCCGCCCACACTTCAGCCGCTGAAGCCGGATTCGAAGCCGCCAGAGATCTTTCGAGACTCGCGCATCGCCTTCCTCTCTCGCGCCAATTCCGATTGCGCCCCCACCCCTGGTGTGTAACCATCGGTTCACTCCATTTCCCCGGGGTCGCCGTGCGCCATAAAACTCCGCGCGCTCTTCTCCTGCTGCTCGCGCTCGCCTTCGCCGCCCAGCCCCACGGCCAGCAGGACGACATCACCGTCCTCACCCTCACCTTTGCTCCCGCCGAGGTGCTGCATGCGTAAGCGCCACCGCATCGTCCTCGTCCTGCTTGGCATCTTCGCGGCGCATTTCGCTACGGCGCAATCCACGCAGCTTACCGTGCGCTACCACTTTGGCGATGTCCCCGGCTGGGCCTCACCCGCATTCGATGACTCTTCATGGCCCATCGCGCAGGACGGCCGCTGGCCTTTGCCGCCCTTCTACTCCTCAGGAGTGGTCTGGGTCCGCATCCAGGTACCCGTCGCGCCCGATGCAGGCAGCAGCCCAGCCCTGCGCCTTCTTCACCCCGGCGAAAATTACGGCTCTGAGCAGGTGTTCCTCGATGGCGTGCCCCTCAGCCGCATCGGATACTTCCCGCCGCGCCCTCAGGCCATGATGCTTCCATCCTCTGGCGTCTTCCCCGCACCGGTCAGCGTGGACCGCGCCAACATCGCTATCCTCGCCCTGCGTCTCTGGTACCAGCCCTACCTCCGCTACCAGGGCGGCTTGGATCAGATGAGTCCCGTGCTGGAATCGGCGACGCTCGCCGGCGCTCTCGAACGCGGCGATCAAGCGGCAGCCATCCTGAGCTGGACCCCGATGTTTGCCTTCAACGGTCTGCTCGGACTCGCCGGCATCGCCCTGTTCGTCTTCTGGTTCCGGTTCCGCCGCCGCGAACTCCTCTGGTTCTCCCTGGTCCTCTTCTTTTATTCCGTTGACGCGATGCATTCTCCCCTGATCGCGTTCGCCTCGCATCCGATCTCCGCCTCCGTTAGCTCCGTACTCGGAATATTCTTCAACGTGGTGACCATGTCCACCACGGTCGAGTTTCTCTGGATCGTATTCCGCTTCCGTGCCCGCTGGCTCCGAGCTCTGCTTCATATCGCCTGGATCGTCTTCAACGCCGCCGCGCTTTTCGGCTTCGCGACTGTGCCTTCTCCCGCATTGCCCTGGTCGCTGAGCGCCTCCGTCGTCGCCCTTACTGTGTTCAACGTCGGGACCCTGCTCATTGACCTTCGCTTTCTCATCTTCGGCCCCAACCGCGGCATCGCCCTCGGAATGGCCCTCATTCCCATCGGTTCCTCCCTCTGGATATTCAAGATCCAGGACGATAACCTGTTTGGGATCCCGCATCTTAATCTCTTCGACGCCGGCTTTCTGCTCGCCGGATTCTTCATCGCCGTCACCCTCGTCCGCCGCGCCTTGGCCGATTCGCGCAAAAGCAATGAACTGCGCGTCGAATTCGAGGCCGCTCGCGAGGTCCAGCAACAGTTAGTCACTCGCCCCCCGGAAGTTCCCGGCTTCCGCATCGAGAGCGTTTACGCCCCCGCCAAACAAGTTGGCGGCGACTTCTTCCGCGTGTTGCCTGAACCCGATGGAGGCGTGCTCGTCATCGTCGGCGACGTCAGCGGCAAAGGACTGCGCGCCGCCATGACCGTGTCCGCCATCATCGGCGCTCTCAGCACCCTCTCCGGCGACTCCCCGGCGCAATTGCTCAACGCCCTCAATCGCGCCCTCGCGGGCAACCTGCGCGGCGGCTTCGTCACCTGCCTCGTCGCCCGCATCGATCTCGACGGCGCACTCACCCTTGCCAACGCCGGCCACCTCTCGCCCTATCGCAATGGCGAAGAAGTCCCCGTCGACAACGGCCTGCCGCTGGGAATAGCAGCCGGCGCGGAATACTCTGAGGCGACACTCCAGCTCCAGCCCGGCAACCGCCTCACCTTCCTGTCTGACGGCGTCGTTGAAGCGCAATCCGCTGACGGCGAGCTCTTCGGGTTCGAGCGCACTCAGGCCATCAGCACCGAATCCGCCGAAGCCATCGCCCACGCAGCCCAGGTCCACGGCCAGCAGGACGACATCACCGTCCTCACCCTCACCTTCGCCCCCGCCGAGGTGCTGCATGCGTAACGCAGCGCCGATCTTCCCACCCGCGCTCATGAGCGCGATCCTCCTGATCCTCACCTTTCCGTTGGCGCTCTCCGCCCAATCCATTCAGACCATCCCGCCTCAGCAATGCGTCTGGCGCACCGGAGACAATCTCGCCTGGGCCGCGCCCGCCTTCGACGACTCCGCCTGGCAGCCCTACACCGCCTGGAACCCGCTCTCACCCGCACCGCACATCTGGATCCGCTGCCGCGCTGACCTGTCCTCGCTCCCAACCGCCGCCCGGCCGGCTCTCCAGATCGCTTTGTATGCGGCCTATGAGGCCTATTTGGATGGCCGACTTATCGGCTCGGCCGGCAACCTGAAGACCGGCGCCTTCAGCATGAACATCATCCGCGAATGGCCGCTCTCCGGCGACCTCGCCCCTCCCGCCGTCATCGCCCTTCGCGTCACCCGCCGCGTCGTCTCCACAGTCCCCGTTGAACCCGCGCCGCCGCTCGCCCTCTTTGCAGGCAGCTCCAATCTCCTTGAAAACCGCCGCAACACCGTGATCCTCACCCAGGTCGCGCCGCGGATTTTCCCCGCCGTCTGTTTCGGCATCATCGGCGTCCTGGGCGTAATCCTGCTTCCCCTCTGGATAAACGACCGCAGCCGCCGCGAGTTGTTGTTGCTGGCCATCTCTTGCCTCGCGCTCCCGCCCATCTACCTGGATTACACCGGCGCTGCGACCCTCCTTCCATTTTCCGTCTCAGCCTATTTCGTCGGATGGTGTGTACCCGCAGCCGTCGCCAATGTACCCCGTGCGCTCTTCTTCTTTGCCCTGGCCCGCAGGCGCGTGCCTCTCGTCTTCTGGATCCTCATCATCATCGGCAACGGGCTCTATCTCCCCACGGCTGTCGTGCCTCTGCTGCCCGCCGCACAGGCGCTCTGGCTTGACGCCCTCCGCTCGCACCAACTGGAAGCCATCGGCGACGTCTTCCGCGTCCTCGAAAACCTTGCGCCGTTCGCCGCCTTCCTGCCATGGAGCGGGGTCGCGCGCCGCATGAAGCCGCTGGCCGCGTTGT
>Ga0307372_10004858_pt1 | contig 20478 bp, 21 predicted proteins | sample OX1MG_FD_202533 | JGI IMG/M metagenome (GOLD analysis project Ga0307372, IMG submission 202533) | Soil microbial communities from Risofladan, Vaasa, Finland - OX-1 | ecosystem: Environmental > Terrestrial > Soil > Coastal area > Acid sulfate soil | place: Finland: Risofladan, Vaasa | collected...
TTGTGCGGCTCCGGGCAGCTCCGGTGCCAAGGTCATCAGCCGGACCGGGCCCGCGTCGAGCAGACGGTCGAGCAGCGCCGGGTCGGGATCGCGGCGCGACGACGCCTCGTGCGTGCCGAGACGGTTTGGCGAGAGGAACGGGCCCTCGAGGTGCATGCCGAGGATGCGCGGTCGCGCCTCGCCGAGCGGCACCTCCCGCATCGCGGCGAGGATCTGCTGTTCAGGGCTCGTGATCAACGTCGGGAGGTAGGCCGTCACGCCGGTCTCGAGCAGTGCGTCGCCGGCCCGCCGGTAGCCGTCCGCGTCCGCGTCGAGGAAATCGACGCCGCCGAAGCCGTTCACCTGCAGGTCGACGAACCCCGGCACCGCAATCCCGCGCCCACCCGGCGAGGCCGCGCCGACCGCGGCTACCCGTCCGTCCACGACCTCCACGTCTCCCTGGACGAGCAGGCCGTCGACGAGCGCGGCTTGGACTCCGAGTTTCATCGGCGTCAGTGTAGAAGTGGTCCTACCGTTTGGTCAATACCAGTTGCCCCGATTTCGCAGACCAGGGCTTGTGTCCACCCGATCTGGTCTATACCATCGCGCCGATGGCGGAGATCCGGCTCGCGGGTGTGACCAAGACGTTCGGTGCCGTGACCGCCGTCGACGACGTCTCGCTCGAGATCGCCGACGGCGAGTTCCTCGTCCTCGTCGGCCCGTCGGGCTGCGGCAAGTCGACGCTCTTGCGGATGATCGCGGGCCTCGAAGAGGCCACGGGCGGCGAGATCTGGATCGGCGACCGTGACGTCACCGACCTCGCTCCGAGGAGCCGCGACATCGCCATGGTCTTCCAGACCTATGCCCTCTACCCGCACATGACCGTCCGCCAGAACATGGGCTACGGGTTGAAGGCGCGCCGGACGCCGAAGCCGGAGATCGCCCGCCGGGTCGCCGAGGTGGCCGAGTTGCTCGGGATGACCGAGTTGCTCGAGCGTCGGCCCGCGCAGCTCTCCGGAGGCCAGCGGCAGCGGGTCGCGATGGGGCGGGCGATCGTCCGCCAGCCGCAGGCGTTTCTGCTCGACGAGCCCCTTTCGAACCTCGATGCGAAGCTGCGGGTCGGGATGCGTGCATCGCTGGCCCAACTGCACCGGCGACTCGGTGTCACCACCGTCTACGTGACGCACGACCAGACCGAGGCAATGACCCTCGGGCAGCGGGTCGCCGTGATGCGCGACGGTCAGATCCTCCAGTGCGACCGGCCGCAGGTGCTCTACGGACGACCGGCCAACCTGTTTGTTGCCGCCTTCATCGGCTCGCCGTCGATGAACCTCGTGGAGGGGGCGGTCGAGGGTGGCAGCGTGCGGTTCGGGCAATTCCGGATTCCGGTCTCGTCGCGTCCGGACGTCGGTCGCATCGTCGTGGGCATCCGTCCCGAGAGCTTCGAGGACGCCGCGCTCGCACCCGGCCTGCCGACCATCCGGGTCCAGGTCGAGGTGCTCGAGGACCTCGGGTCCGACGCCCACCTGTTCTTCGGCGTGGCTGCGCCGCCGATGACCGCCGAAGTGCTGGAATCGGCTTCGGAAGCCAGATTGCTCGCCACCGACAACGCACTGTTCACGGCTCGCGTCGACGCCCGGACCGGCGCTCGGGTGGGTTCGATGCTCGAGCTTGCGGTTGACCCACGCGGGTTCCACTTCTTCGACCCCGACACCGGCGCGCGGCTCGACAGCGCCGCGACGCCGGAGCTCGTCGCTCATTGACGAAGCAGCGTGAGACGCGCGAGCGCGTGCTCGAACTGATCGAGCCGCTGAGCGTCGGCGACTCGATCCCCTCCGAGCGGCAGCTCGGAATCGACCTTGGCGTCTCGCGGCTCACTGTGCGCGCCGCGCTCGACGAGCTCGTGCGCGAGGGCTACCTCGTGCGCCGGCGCGGCGCCGGCACCTTCGTCGCGGAGCCGAAGGTCGCCAAGGGCATCGACATCACGTCGTTCAGCGATGACATGCGCGCGCGTGGTCTCACTCCGGGCAGCCGCACGCTCGACCTGCGCGAAATCCCGGCCGGAGCGCGGCTCGGGCGCATTCTTCACGTCTCGCCGTCAGAGCCGATCGTCTCGGTGAAGCGCCTTCGGCTCGCCGACGGCGACCCGATGGCGATCGAGTTCCTGCACGTGCGCTCATCGCTCGTCCCGGGCCTGACGGGGAGCGACCTCGAGGTCAACTCGTTCTACGACCTGCTCGTGAGCCGATACGACATCTCGATCGTCGGCGGCACCCAGACCGTGGAGCCGACCGTGACGAACGAAGAGGAGTCCGCGGTGCTCGGGGTGCCGCTGCACTCGCCCGCCCTGCTCTTCGAACGCGTCACGCGCTCGTCGGCCGGCGACGTGGTCGAGTTCACCAGCTCGACCTACCGCGGCGACCGCTACCGGCTGGTCACGGAGATCGGTGTCGGGGGCCGTCCCCTGCAGCCGCTCGGGGTCGCAGGGCTGGACCAGTTCTGAATTGGTATTGACTTCTTGGGGAGCGTTGTGGAATTATCCACCCCAGTGGAAAGTGGTCTGTACCAAAAGCGCGGTGCCGGGGCTCGTTCCGAGCGACAGGGCCGCCTGACTCTGGGGGCATCCAGATGAAGAGACGCAACATCGTCGCGCTCGTCGGCGTTGCCGTGCTCGCGGCAGCACTCACGGCTGCGAGCACGGGAGCGACCAAGAAGGCGGCGGCCAACTCGTTGACGGTGTGGCTGCAGGTCGACGCACAGTCCGGGTGGCCGGACGTCGTGGCGGCCGCGAACCAGCAGTTCCAGTCCGACCATCCCGGCACGACGGTGAACATCCAGTATCAGAACTGGGGCGATCACCTGCAGAAGTTCGACGCCACGCTCGCGGGCGGTGGCGGGCCGGACGTGATCGAGATGGGGAACACCGAGATGACGAAGTACATGGCGGCGGGCGCGTTCGCCGATCTCAGCTCGTACCGCTCGACGTTTGCCAACTCGTCGTCCTGGCTGAAGGGGCTCGCCGCGTCGGGCTCGTTCGGTGGCAAGCTCTACGGCGTTCCGTACTACGCCGGCTCGCGTGTCGTCACCTATCGCAGTGACCTGTTCAAGAAGGCGGGGATCACCAAGCTGCCCTCGACGACGGCGGAGTACGCGGCGGACGCCCAGAAGCTGCTCGCGAAGAATCCGCAGAAGGGCTTCTCGCCCATCTACATCGCGGGGACCGACTGGTACGTCGCGATGAGCTTCGTCTTCGACTACGGCGGCGGCATCGCGGCGCGGATCAGTGGGACATGGAAGGGCCTGCTCACCACCCCCAAGTCGATCGCCGGACTGACCGCGTTCAAGAACTTCTTCCTCGCCACATCACGGGCGTCCAAGACGACCGACGAGACGCACCCGAACCCGTACGACGTCTACGCACAGGGCCAGGCCGCGTCGATGATCGGCCCGAGCTGGTTCTCCTGCTGCGTCGGGACGAAGTACAAGGCTGCGACGGCGCAGTTCGTGATGCCGGGCCACGTGAAGGGCCAGGCGATTCCGGGCTTCCTCGGCGGCTCGGATCTCGCCGTTCCTGTGACGAGCTCCAACACGGCACTCGCGGCTGACTGGATCAAGGACTTCACCAGCACGAGCTCCGAGAAGGCTCTGCAGGCGAAGGGCAACATCCCGAACGCGACCAACCTGCTCGGTTCGAGCGTGAACGAGCGGGCCGCCGCGCGGAGCTGGTTCGTGCCGACGGCGAAGCACTGGGTCGACGTCGAGAACGGCAACATTCTCCGCAACATGCTGGCGCAGATCCTGACCGGCAAGCTAACGATCAAGCAGGCGGCGTCGTCGGCCAGCGACAACATCGCATCGGTGCTGAACCAGCCGTAACCGGTGCCTGACCAGAGTCCAATGGCGGCCGCCGCCGAGACCACGCTTCTCCGGTCTCGGCGGCGACGCCGTTTCTGGGGGCGAGCGCTGCGCGGTTCGATTCCCTACGGGCTGATCCTGCCGGTGCTCGTGGTGATCGGCGTGATCCTCGGGTATCCGCTCTACTGGCTCGCGAAGCTCTCGACCGAGCGCTACGGCCTGTTCGAGCTGATCCGGCGTGCCGGCGTATCGGTCGGGCTCGACAACTACCGCTCGGTGCTGCACGACTCGATCTTCTGGCACACGCTCCTTCGCACCGTCGTGTTTGCGGCGGTCAACGTCACGTTGACGATCGTGTTCGGCACGTTGCTCGCGCTCCTCCTCGTGCGGGTGAGCACCGTGGTGCGGCTGGTCGTGAGCTCGGGCCTCGTGCTCGTCTGGTCGATGCCGGTCGTCGTCGCCGTTCAGATCTGGTACTGGATGACGAACTTCCAGAACGGCGTCGTCAACTACGTTCTGACGCAGCTCCACGTGGGCAACTTCTTTCAGCACGACTGGTATGCGACGACGTTTTCGCAGCTCAGCCTCGTGACGCTGCTGATCGTTTGGGGGGCGCTGCCGTTCGTCGTGATCACGCTGTATGCAGGGCTCGCCCAGGTACCCCACGACCTGGTCGAGGCGGCAGAGGTCGACGGTGCCCGGCCGTGGCGCATCTTCCTCGACATCACGCTCCCGATCCTCCGGCCGATCCTGCTCATCCTCACGAGCCTCTCGATCATCTGGGACTTCGGTGTCTTCACCCAGCCATACCTCCTGATCGGCCAGTCGAAGATCACGAGCGGGAACTACCTGATGAGCATCTACCTGTTCGAGGAGGGCTACTTCAAGAGCGACTTCGGTCGCGGCGCGGCGATCTCGATCCTGATGCTCCTGATCGTGGCCGTCCTCAGCGTCGTCTACGTGCGCAAGATGGTGCGGATCGGGGAGACGCAGTGAGCTCGCGCCGGCGGGGTCGCCGGGCGCGGCAGGCGGGCTGGAACGCGGTCGGTCTCGCCGTCTTCGTGGTGATGGTGTTCCCCGTGTTCTGGATGATCTCGACGGCGTTCAAGTCGAACGACCAGATCGTCAGCCTGAGCCCGACGTGGTTTCCGCTCCACCCGACACTCGTCCACTTCCGGGATGCGATCCATCGGCCGTACTTCTGGACAGACGTCCGTAACAGCCTGATCGTCGTCAGCGTGACGGTGGCGATCTCGATCGTGCTGGCGTTCCTAGCCGCCGTCGCGCTCGCGCGCTACCGCTTCGGCGGTCGCAAGCTCTTCGTCGTCCTCGTGATCGGGATCCAGATGCTGCCGCAGGCAGGATTGATCATTCCGCTCTACGTGGTGCTCGCGCGCTACCACCAGGTGAACGCGCTTACCGGCGTGATCGTCACCTACATGACATTCGTGCTCCCGTTCTCGGTCTGGACGTTGCGTGGGTTCCTGCTCGGGATCCCGAAGGAGCTCGAGGAGGCGGCGATGGTCGACGGCTCGACTCGTCTCGGCGTGTTCATCAAGATCCTGTTGCCCCTGATGGGCCCCGGTCTCGTCGCGACCTCGGTGTTCGCCTTCATCACGACCTGGAACGAGTACATCTTCGCGCGCGTTCTCTTGAACGATCAGTCGAAGCAGACGATCACCGTTTGGCTCTCGTACTTCCTCGGCTCGAGCCGTCATACCGACTGGGGAGCGCTGATGGCCGCCTCGACCCTGACGGCGATCCCGGTGGTCGTCTTCTTTCTGCTCGTGCAGCGGCGGATCGCCTTCGGGCTGACCGCCGGGGCGGTGCGCGGGTGAGCCGCGAGCTGGAGGAGCTCGCCGCCCGCTGCATCTTCCCGAGCTTCCCCGGCGACAGCCCGCCTGACTGGGTCAAGCGGTTTCTCGCAGGCGGCGGTGGCGGGATCGTGCTGTTCGCCTACAACGTGCCGTCACGCGAGCGGCTGGCGTCGCTCTGCGCTGCACTGCGCTCGGAGCAAGACGGGGTGCTCCTCGCGATCGACGAGGAGGGCGGCGACGTGACGCGGCTCGAGTGGGAGACGGGCAGCTCCTACCCCGGGGGTGCGGCGCTGGGCATCGTCGACGATCCGGTGTTGACCGAGGCGGTTGCCACCTCGATCGCGTCCGAGCTCGCTGCCGTCGGGATCAACTGGAACCTCGCGCCGGTCGCCGACGTCAACGTGCCGGCGAATCCGGTGATCGGAACCCGGGCGTTCGGCTCCGACGCTGACCTCGTTGCACGACATGTCGCCGCTTGGGTGCGCGGTCTGCAGAGCTGTGACGTGGCGGCGTGTGCGAAGCATTTCCCGGGACATGGATCGACCTTGCAGGACTCACATCTCGAGCTGCCGGAGCTCGTCGGCGACGTCGCGGACGGTCTGGAACCGTTCCGCTCCGCAATCGGCGCGGGTGTCCGGTCGATCATGACGGCGCACATTCGCGTCGGCGAGCTGCCGGCCACGATCGACCCCGCGATCGTCCAGGGCCTGCTGCGCGAGAGCCTCGAATTCGACGGCGTCGTGCTGGCGGACGCGCTCGAGATGAAGGCGGTGGCCGACCACTACGGTGTCGAGCGTTCGGCGGTGCGTGCGCTCTCTGCGGGCGTTGACGCCGTCTGCGTGGGGCACGACCTCGGCGAGGACGCCGTCGCGCGGATCCGCTCGGCGCTCGGCGCGGAGGTCGCCGAGGAACGCCTCCGCGAGGCAGCAGCCCGCATTGCGCGTCTTGCCGCCTGGGCGAGGCCGAGGCCTGGCAAGGTCGACCGCGCCGTTGCGGCGGCGGGCGCCGCGCGTGCGCTGCATGTCGAGGGCGAGGTCAGCGTCGTCGGCGTCCCGGCCGTCGTCGAGCTACGTGGGCGCGCGAACTTCGCAGCCGGCGAGGCCGCGCACCGGCTCCGGAGCGCGGTGGTCGTCCGCGAGGGCGAGCCCGTTCCTCTCGCGGACGTGATCGTCGTTTCCGACGCGCACCTCCACCCTTGGATGCGGCAGGCCGCCGACCGGCCCGGGGTGGTCGTGGTCGAGACGGGGCTCCCGGTCTGGCGGCCGAGCCGGGGTCGCGGCTACATCGCCACCTACGGCGGCGGCCGCGCGTCGTTCGAAGCGGTGGCCGAGCGCCTTGGCCTCGAGCCCGAGGCCGGTCAGTGAGCTCGCACCTCGAGCGCGAGTTGCGCGAGCAGCCGGATGCGCTCGCACGCCTGCTCGAGACCCAGCGTGCAAATGCCGCGCGCATCGGAGAGCTGTTTCGCCGGCCCGACGTCAAGTACGTGCTGATCGCTTCGCGCGGTAGCTCATCGAACGCGGCGCGCTACGCGCAGTACCTGCTCGGACGCGCCCACCGCGTGCCGGTCGCGTTTGCGACGCCTTCGCTCTACACGCTCTACGGGCAGCCTCCGCGCCTTGACGGCGCCCTTGTCGTCGGGATCTCACAGTCGGGTGCTTCGCCCGATGTCAAGGAGGTCCTCGAGGAGGCGCGCCGTCAGGGGCGCCCGACGGTCGTGGTCACCAACGATGCCTCCTCGCCGCTTGCTGCAGTTGCCGACGAGGTGCTGCCGCTCGAGGCGGGAGACGAGTTGGCGGTCGCGGCGACGAAGACCTATCTGAACTCACTCGGCGCCGTCGCGTTGCTCTTTGCCGTCGCGAACGACGATCGGAATGCACTCGTGGAGCTCGAGCGTGTGCCGTCACAGCTCACCTTGCAGATCGAACGGTCGTGGGACGATTCGCTGGCCCTGCAGCGGCTGGACGCGATCGAAGGAGGCACGGTGGTGGCGCGCGGCGTCAACTACGGGACGGCGTTTGAGATCGCGCTGAAGATTCGCGAGCTTTCGGGGCTCGTCTTCGAGGCATATTCCGCCGCCGACCTGATGCACGGCCCGGTGGCCGCGATTGCGCAAGGGTGGCCGGTGTTCGCGATCGCCCCGCGCGGCCCCGCATTCGACGTGATGTCAGAAGCGATCGACGCGCTCGCGGTTCGCAAACCGCGGCTCGTCGTCATTTCCGACGACGAGCGTGTGCTCCGGCGGGCAGAGATCACACTGCCGCTCTGGACCCACGTTCCCGAGTGGCTGAGTCCCCTCATCGCGGTGGTCCCCGGTCAACTCGCGGCGCTGCGGCTCGCGCAGGCCCGCGGCGTCGATCTCGACAACCCGCTCGGCCTGTCGAAGATCACGCGCACGCGCTGAGCGTCTGCGAGTGAACCCGTAGATCCCCGAACTGTCGATGCGCGCATGCGCTGTTTCGGCGTTGCAGCGGCGCTGCGACGCTCAGGTCATGAGAAAGCAGATCGTGATCATCGGCGGCGGCACCGGTGGGACGATCACCGCCAACCGCCTGCGCAAGCGCTTCTCTGCCGACGCTGCCGACATCCACGTCATCGACCGCGACAATCGCCACGTCTACCAGCCGGGCCTCCTGTTCGTCCCCTTCGGTCTGGCCACGACCGACGAGCTCGTGCGGCCGCGCCGCCGCCAGCTGCGGCGGGGGATCGAGTTTCACGAGGCCGGCGTCGACTCCGTGGCGCTCGACCGCGATCGTGTTCGCCTCGAAGGGGGCATCGAGCTGCCCTACGACGTGCTCGTCGTCGCGAGCGGCGCCAGGCTGCTCCCCGAGGAGACCGAGGGGCTGACCGGCCCCGGCTGGGGCGAGCGCGTCCATACGTTTTACGACCTCGCGGGCGCCGACGCGCTGCGGCGCACACTGGAGCGCTTCCGCGGCGGCCGCCTCGTTGTCGACATCGCCGACATGCCGATCAAGTGCCCGGTTGCGCCGATCGAGTTCGCCTTCCTCGCCGACTGGTACCTGCGCGAGCAGGGCATCCGCGACCAGAGCGAGATCGTGCTGGCGACGCCGCTCGACGGGTGCTTCACGAAACCGATCGCCTCGAAGCACCTCACCTACCTGCTGGAGCAGAAGGGCATCGAGCTCGAGGTCGAGTTCTCGGCCGGCGAGGTCGACGGTGCCGGCGGAGTCCTCACCTCCTACGACGGGCGCACGATCGACTTCGACCTGCTCGTCGCTGTGCCGCTGCACGGCGGCGCCGCCTACGTGTCGCGGTCGGAGGGGCTCGGCGACGCGCTCGACTTCGTCCCGACCGATCCGTACACACTGCAGAGCGAAGCGCGGCCGAACGTGTTCGCGCTCGGTGACGCAACAGCGCTGCCGAGCTCGAAGGCCGGGTCCGTCACGCATTTCGAGGGTGAGCTGCTCGACCGCAACATCGCGCGCTTCCTCGACGGCTCCGAGCTCGAGAGCCGTTTCGACGGGCACTCGACCTGCTTCATCGAGACCGGCTACAAGAAGGCGCTGCTGATCGACTTCAACTACGACACCGAGCCGTTGCCGGGCCGCTTCCCGACGGCCCTCGGCCCGCTGCCGCTCCTGCGCGAGTCGCGGCTCAACCACCTCGGGAAGCTGATGTTCCAGTGGATCTACTGGCATGCGCTGCTGCCGGGGCGTGACCTGCCGCTCGTCGGGCCGGAGATGCCGACTGCCGGCAAACGCCTGGAGCACGTGGTTTAGACGATCGATCGAGGAGGCGGAGATGAGCACAGTGACTGTCGCCCGTGACCCCGAAGGGTTCCTGACCGACCACGCCGAGTGGACGAGGGAGCTTGCCGAGGAGATCGCCCGGGAGAGCGGGATCCCCGAGCTCACCCCTCGCCACTGGCAGGTCGTCGAGTTCATGCGCGACCGCTACATCGAGACCGGCAGTGCACCGAGCATCCGTTCGCTCGGCAAGGAGTCGGGCGTCCCCGTGAAAGAGCTCTACTCGCTCTTCCCCAAGGGGCCCGCGAAGCTCGCAGCCAAGATCGGTGGCATCCCGAAGCCGCGCGGCTGCATCTAGAGACAGGAAGGAGCGACGATGGCCGCCATTCTCGAAGAGCCTCGCCTCGAGGCGATCGAGCCCAAGACGATCGACAAGGTCGCGATCGTGGTCTCGAAGGGATCGCTCGAAGGGATCTACCCCGCGCTGATCATGGCGAACGGCGCCCGGATGGAAGGAATGGAGGCCGACCTCTTCTTCACCTTCTTCGGCCTCGACGCGATTCGCCGCGACCGCCAGGCAAAGATCAAGGTCGCGACCGTCGGCAACCCCGGCCTGCATCTGCCGACGCTGCTCGGCGCCCTGCCCGGTTTCGCGGTACTCGCCACTCGAATGATGTCGAAGCAGATGGAGAAGCTCGACATCCCGTCGATTCCGGAGTTCATCGAGCTGGTCGCGGACTCGGGCGTCGGCATCTACGCCTGCAAGGCGTCGGTCGAGATGTTCGATCTGAGCGAGGACGACCTCGTCCCGCAGGTCACGGGCATCGCCACCGTCGGTGAGTTCTATGAGCTCGCAGCAGGCGGCCAGATCATCTTCACGTAGGAGTTCGCTAGCGTCCCTCGACGACGTGGCCGTCGTCGAGGGACAGCGAACGTTCAGCGCCGCGCCTGAGCGCGTCTTTGCGCTGCTCACCGACCCCGACGTGATCGCCTCGGCGATGCCCGCCGTCCGGGGTCACACCGTGCTCAGCGAGGATCGCTGGGAGGCGAAGGTCAAGCCGCCGCTGCCGTTCGCGCCGAGCGTGACGATCCACTTCGAGGTGCTCGACCGCCGTTCGCCCGAGCACGCCGCACTGCGGGCGCACGGTGCGGGCGCCGACGTGACCTCGACGTTCGACCTGACGGCAGTCGACGGCGGCACGCTGATGCGCTGGCGGACCGAGCTGCACTTCTCCGGCCTGCTCGCGCGTTTCGGCGGTCACGGGCTCGAGCCGGTCGCCCACCGGCAGGCAACGCGCACACTCGACGCGGTCGAGCGTGCGCTCGAGCGCTCATAGAAGCGCTCAGCTTTCGCGCGGCTGCCAGCGGAAGCCGCGAATCGCAGCGGCGATCCCGACCACGCCCCACAACAGGACGACGCCGACGGATCCGGACTCCGACCACAGGTGGTGGTGGCGGACCATCACGTCGCGGGTCAGCTTCGTGAAGTAGGTGAGCGGCAGCACGTCTGCGATCACACGCAGGAACGTGGGGTACTCCTTCGGCGTGAAGAACGTGCCCGAGATGATCGCCATCGGCAGGTACACGAAGTTCACGACCGCCGACGACCCTTCGGCCGAACGCACCACGCTCGTCAGCCCGAGCCCCATCGCAGCGAACGCGCCGGCGCCGATCACGAGGGCGACAAAGAGCGACAGCGGCCGCGTGGGCACCGCGACGGAGAAGAGCACGCGGCCGAGCACGATCAGCAGCACGGCCTCGACGAGGAAGGTGATGAACGTCGAGACGAGCACGGCAAGCAGATACGTCCACGGTGGAAGCGGCGTTGCACGGACGCGTTTCAGCACTCCGCTCTCGCGGCGGATCACCATGGTGATCGCGAGCCCTGCGAACGCGGTTGAGGCGACGCCGTAACCGATCATCCCGGCCTCGAGGAACGGAGCCGCGCGGAGGTGCTCCTTCGTGATCGTGCTGTTGCCGTAGATCGAGCCGAAGACGAGGAAGAAGATCACCGGCAGGAAGAAGGTGAAGAACGCAGCCTCGCGGTTGCGCCAGAAGAGCACCTGCTCCGTCCTCAGCTCGTGCATGAAAAGCCTCACTCGGCGGTCAGCTCCAGGTACACGTCTTCGAGCGTCGGCCGGCGCACCTCGAGCTGCTCGAGCTCCTCGCCGCGTGCGAGCGCCTCCGCGGTCAGCTCATGGAGGCGCCGGGTCGCGTCCTTCGTGTGCTCGACGACATCCTCGCCGCCGCGGCGGAACCGGATCTCGGTCTCGACGATGCCGCCGGTCAGTTCGGCCGGCGAACCCTCCCGCACGATCACGCCGTCGCGCAGGACCGCCACGCGGTCGGCCAGCTGCTCGGCTTCGTCCAGGTAGTGCGTCGTCAGCAGGATCGTCTTCCCGAGCGCGCGCAGGTTGCGCACGGTGTCCCAGGCGGTGCGGCGTGCACCGGGATCGAACCCGGTCGTCGGCTCGTCGAGGAACACGAGCTCTGGATCGCCGACGAGCGCCAGCGCGAGATCGAGCCGGCGTTTCTGCCCGCCCGAAAGCGTGCGGACGCGGTCGTCGGCCTTCTCCGCGAGACCGACGATCTCGACCACTTCGTCCACGTCGCGTGGCTTCGCGTAGTACCCCGCGAACACCTGCAGGCTCTCGCGAGGTGTCAGGTTCGGGTACAGCGACGACGACTGGAGCATCACACCGATGCGTTCCCGCCACGCCGAGCCACTCTGCTGCGGGTCGATGCCGAGCACGTCGACGGTGCCCGCGTTCCTCGCGCGATAGCCCTCGAGGATCTCCACGGTCGTCGTCTTGCCGGCGCCGTTCGGGCCGAGCAGGCCGAACACCTCGCCCGGCTCGATCGTGAAGTCGATCCCGCGCAGCGCTTCGTACGCGCCGTAGCTCTTGCGCAGCCCGGTGACGCTGACGGCGCTCACAGCTCGATCTCGGCCGTGGCGCCCGGCGCGAACGAGCGCTCCTCGCCGGTGAGCGCGAGCACGATCTCGCTGCAGTCGGGCTGGTGACCGACGGCGACCACCGTCCCGCTACGGCCTGCGACGGCCTCGCGCAAGGTGTCGAGGGTCGCGCCCGGCGCGAGGCGTTCGTCGGGCTCGGCGGCGAGGCGGGCTGCCCGTGCAATCTGGTCCGCCGTCTCGCGTGCGCGCAGGAGCGGGCTGCACAGCACCGCTGCGGGCTGCTCGGCCGCAAGCCGCCGGCCGAGCGCGCGCGCAGTCGCACGGCCCGTCTGGGTGAGCGGCCGCAGCGCGTCCGGCTCGCCGGGTGCGGCCTCGGCGTGACGGACGAGGAACAAACGCATCGGTCCTAGACTAGATGCGCCGGGACGTCGCCAAGGACGGTGACCGGCTCGTACGCATCAGGTCACCCAGGCGCAGCCGTTCCAGTAGGCGTCGAGCCGGCCGCGCTTCGAGCGCTCGACGTGCAGCTTCGCCGGGGGTGGTGCGGCCGAGGCGAGGAACACCTCGAACGGCGTCCTGGCGATGCGGCGGTAGTCGCGTCCCGGGCGAGGCATGGTGGCCGTCTCGAGGCGGACCGTGCCGCCGCAGCAGCGACTCGCGCGCGTTGCGACCCAGAGCGTCCCTCCCCGTTCACCGACGGCGGCGACCGTCTCTGTCGATGCGACGACCTGCGTCATTCGGGTGTCACGTAGGCCGCCGTCAGGCCGCCGTCGACCAGGAATGTCGATCCGGTGACGTACGACGATTCGTCCGAGGCAAGGAAGAGCGCGCCGTTCACGATCTCGCGCGGCTTCGCAAGGCGGCCGGTCGGCCAGTGGAGCCGCCGCCGCTCGAGGGCGGCGGGATCGTCACCGAAGATCGAGAGCAGAAGCGGTGTCTCGACCGGGCCCGGGCAGAGCGCGTTCACGCGAACGTTCTCGCGTGCGAACTGCACGGCGAGCTCGCGGCTCATCGACAGCACCGCACCCTTCGACGCGGAGTACGAGATCTGGCTCGTTGCCGCGCCGACGATCGCGACGAAGCTGGCGACGTTGATCACGCTGCCGCCGCCGCGCTCCAGCAGGTGCGGGATCCCGTGCTTGCAGCACAGGAAGACCCCCCTCGTGTTCACGGCCTGAACGCGGTCCCAGGCCTCGACGCTCGTGTCGAGCACCGACGCGTCGTCGCTCGGCGAGATGCCGGCGTTGTTGTAGAGGACGTCGATGCCGCCGTAACGCGCGATCGTGGCGGCCATCATCGCCTTGACGCTCGCTTCGTCCGCGACGTCGACCTGGTGTGCGAACGCATCGCGCGCCATCGTCACCGTCTCCGCCGCCGCTTCCAAGTTCACGTCTGCGGCGCAGACCTGCGCGCCCTCTTCGCTGAACAGAATGGTGGCGTCGCGGCCCATGCCGCCGCCGGCACCCGTGATCACGCACACCTTGCCGTCGAGACGCCCCATCAGCCCTCCGTCGAGTAGTAGACGTTCTTCACTTCCGAGTAGCCGTCCAGCCCGTTCATGCCGAGCTCGCGCCCGAAGCCGGACTGCTTGAAGCCGCCGAACGGCGTCGACACGCGCACCGAGCTGTTCGAGTTGACGCTCAGCACGCCTGTCTCGAGCGCGCGAACGACACGCAGCGCGCGGCCGCCGTTCTGTGTCCAGACCGAGCCGGACAGGCCGTACGGCGTGTCATTGGCGATGCGAATCGCGTCGGGCTCGTCGTCGAAGGGAATCAGCGCTGCGACCGGACCAAAGACCTCCTCGCGTGCGATGCGGTCGTCGTTGGATGCCTCGACGACGGTGCAGGGATACCAGTAGCCCTTGCCGTCCGGCACCTCGCCGCGGAAGAGCGGCTCGCTTTCGACGAAGCTCGCAACCGTCTCGCGATGCTGTGCGGAGATGAGCGGGCCCATCTCGGTTGCCTCGTCGCTCGGGTCTCCGACCTTGACGTTGCGCGTTGCAGCGACGAGCAGCTCGGCGAAGCGGTCGTAGGCGCTGCGCTCGACCAGTATGCGCGAGCGCGCGCAGCAGTCCTGGCCGGCGTTGTCGAAGACGGCATACGGCGCGGCGGCGGCGGCCTTCTCCAGGTCGGCGTCGGCGAACACGATGTTCGCGGACTTGCCGCCCAGCTCCAGCGTGACGCGCTTGATCGTGGCGGCGGCGCCCTCCATCACTGAGCGGCCGACCTCGGTCGAGCCGGTGAAACCGATCTTGGCGACATCGGGGTGTTCGACGAGACGCTGCCCGACGACGGACCCCTTCCCGACGACGACGTTGAACACGCCGTCGGGGATACCCGCCTCGAGTGCGAGCTCCGCGAGGCGGAGCGCCGAGAGCGGGGTCAGCTCGGCCGGTTTCAACACCACCGTGTTGCCGCATGCGAGCGCCGGACCAAGCTTCCACGAGGAAATATTGAGCGGGAAGTTCCACGGCACGATCAGGCCGACGACGCCGAGCGGCTCGCGGAAGGTCATGTCGATCCCACCCGCCACGGGGATCGTCTCACCGTGGCGCTTGTCGACGGCCCCCGCATAGAAGTGGAAGACGTCGGCGACCATGCCGACCTCGCCGCGCGCGCCGGCGATCGGCTTGCCGACGTTCTGCGACTCGATCCTCGCGAGCTCCTCGTGGTGCTCCTCGACGAGCGTCGCCAGGCGGCGCAGCAGCCGCCCGCGGTCGCCGGGCGAGACGTCCCGCCAGGCGGGAAACGCGGTGCGCGCCCGCGCGACCGCCGCGTCGGTCTCCTCGATCCCGGCCTGCTCGAGCGTCGCAATCGGCTCTTCGGTCGCCGGGTTGAGGACGATGAGACTCACGCCCCGGATCTAAGCACGTCGTAACCGTGGTCTGACCAGGGGTCTAGTCCCTGGGGGACAGGGCTGTCGGCTACGAGCGTCCGGTACCGCTCCATCGCCAGTTGCGGGTCCGGGTCGAGATACCTGAGGAGTTCGGATGGCCGGTGGAACCGAAGCGCGTGGCTGATTCCCGCCAGTGCCCGATAGCCGGACCAAGGCCACTCCTTCGGCGACTGCACCAGAGCGGCGGCCACGGGGTTCAGCGCCAGGTAGCGAACGATGTTCGCCAAGTGCGAGTCGGTCGTGACGTGCCGGCATGCGAATCGGTTGCGAACGAGATGGCCCGTACCGGTGCGGTCGCGAACAGCGTTGCTCCAACGGGAGAAGCAGCCGTTCAGCTCGCGCATCCCGTCCGACAGCCCATCGTCCGTCAGCTGGATCAACAGGTGGTAGTGGTTGGGAATCAGGCACCAGTCGAGGACGATCCAGTTGCGCCTGGCGGTGACGCGCTCGACGAGGAATAGGTACCGCGCGTAGTGGTCGTCGTCGATGAAGATCGTCTGACGGAAATTGCCGCGCGACATTACGTGGTAGATGCCGGTCGGATCGACGATGCGGAGCGGGGCCATTCCACGAGCGTGAAGAAAGGAATCGCTTCGCGCATCGTCTGTGGAGGAAATGTTGCGCTTTTGTCACCCTGGTCTGACCACAGGACGGGGCTCGCCGCGGCCTGTCGAAAAAAGGGGTGCGGAAGGGTTAGCGCCTGGCGGCTCGGTAGACGGTCGCTTCGGCGACGAGGGCCTCGAAGAGCGCCAGGTCGTCGCCCTCTTCGGGATGCCAGAGGATGCCGAGGGTGAAGCGGCGCGCCGGAGCTTCGAGCGCCTCGAGGGTCCCGTCGGCTGCGCGCGCCGACTCCACGAGCCCGTCCCCGATCCGGCCGAAGCCCTGGTGGTGGTGCGATTTCACGTCGTGGCGGTCGCCCAGGATCGACGCGAGCCGCGTCGCAGGCAGCACCGTCACGTCGTGCTCGGCGAACACGCCGGGCGTCTCCTTGTGCATGTTCGTGCCGACTCGGTCCGGGACGTGCTGCTCGAGATCGCCGCCGAGGGCCACGTTCAGCACCTGCGAGCCGCGGCAGATCGCAAGCAGCGGCATGTCGCGCTCGAGCGCCGCCTGCATCAGGCGCAGCTCGAAATCGTCGCGCTCGCGAATGACGCCCGCCGTCTCCGGGTGCGCTTCCGCGTCGTACAGCTCGGGATCCAGATCGGAACCGCCGGAGAAGATCAGCCCGTCGACGCGCTCGAGCGTCTCCGCCGGCGCTGCTCCGGGCGGAACGAGCAAAGGGCTCCCGCCCGCGTGCTCGAGGGCGCGAACGTACGACGCCGGGACGAGCGCAGCCTCGAGATCCCATGCGCCCCACGCGGCACGAGTCAGGTAGGTCGTGATGCCGACGACCGGTTTACCCACGCTCGTAGAGCCGCTCCCGTTCCCAGTTCGTGACGACCCGGTCGAAGAGCTCCTGCTCGGTGCGCGCGTAGTTCAGGTAGTGGTCGACGACATCGTCGCCGAGCGCGGCGCGGGCCATCGAGCCGCCCTCGAGAGCGGCGATCGCCTCGCGCAACGTGGACGGGAAGCGCTGAGCGTCGGAGACGTAGGCGTTTCCTTCGAGCGGAGGCGGCAGCTCGAGGCTGTTCTCGATCCCGTAGAGCCCCGCGGCGATCGTCGCCGCGAACGCGAGATACGGATTCACGTCGCCGCCCGGAATGCGCGTCTCGACTCGCATCGCGGGCCCCGAGCCGACGATGCGGAACCCGCACGTCCGGTTGTCGTGGCCCCAGGCGAGCGTGGTCGGCGCCCACGACCCGGCGGCGAACCGCTTGTACGAGTTCACGTTCGGCGCGAGGAAGATCGCCAGCTCGCGGGAGCAGGCGATCTGGCCGGCGAGGTAGTGCTTGAAGGTGTCGCTCTCGCCTGCGAACGCACTCTCGCCGCTTCGCCACAGCGACGAGTGGATATGGCACGACGAGCCGATCCACGTGTGGTCGGGCTTCGCCATGAACGTGAGCGAGCAGCCGTTCAGGTGCGCGATCTCTTTCGCCCCGTTCTTGTAGACGACGTGGTTGTCGGCCATCGTCAGCGCGTCGTCGTAGCGGAAGTTGATCTCCTGCTGTCCCGGCCATGCCTCGCCCTTCGAAGTCTCGACACGGATGCCGGCGCCGTGCATGCCGTTGCGGATCTGCCGGAGCAGCGGCTCGTCGTAGGTGGCGGCGAGGATGTGGTAGTCGAGGATGTACGGCACCGACGGTGTCAGGTCGCGGTATCCCTTGCGGTACGCCTCCTCGAACGTCTCACGGAGCAAGTAGAACTCGAGCTCCGAGCCGACCATCACCTCGAAGCCGTGCGCGCTTGCGCGCTCGACCTGCGCGCGCAGCACCTGACGCGGTGACGGGCGGACCGGTGCCCCGTCGGGCCAAGCGACGTCGCAGAGAACGAGGGCAGTCGCTTCGAGCCATGGAATGCGTCGCAACGTCGACAGGTCGGGCCTCAGGTCGAAGTCGCCGTAGCCGCGCTCCCAGGATGCAAGCTCGTACCCCGGCGTCGGCTCCATCTCCATGTCGAGCGCAAGCAGATAGTTGCAGCCCTCGGTGCCGTGGCCGTGGTCGACCTGCTCGAAGAAGAAGTCGCGGTGAAGGCGTTTGCCGAGCAGGCGTCCCTGCATGTCGGTGAACGCCATGATCACCGTGTCGATCGACGGGTCGCCCCGCAGTTCTTCGAGCGTCAGCACGAGCGTCTGTCCTCCTTCGTGGCGGGAGCCGGCGCGAGCCGGCTCCCGCCGATCCGGTTCCTGAACCGATCCTACGCCGCCGGGGATGCCCCGCCGTGCGCTCCGTGCTCGTACTGAGCCTCGATGCGTGCAAGCTCGTCCTCGCTGCCCTGTGAGACGGGACCGGTGAACCATTTCCGGGCCGAGAGCATCCACCAGCCGCCGACAAGCAGCATCGTGCCGCCGACGGCGATCAGCGCGTAGTTCACGGCGAGCCACGTGAAGCCGTGCTTGAACGGGATGCCCGTGGGAAGCGTCGGCATGACGAAGAGGATGCTGATGAACACGACCCAGATGACCGCGATCCAGCCGATCGGCTTGTACCAGCGACCGAGGTTCCATTCGCCAGGCTCCCAGGAGTCGCCCGCCCGCAACCGCAGGTAGATCGGGATCGCATAGGCGATGTAGAGCCCGATCGTCGCGATCGACGTCACCGCGACGTAGGCGACGACGCCGTTGGTTCCGAAGTACGCCGGGAATGCGCACAGGAACGCGAGCACGGCGATTGCCCAGACCGCATACACCGGCACGCGCTGTCCGTTCAGGCGCCGCCACAGCTGATGCCCCGGGGTCGCGCCGTCACGCGAGAACGCGTACAGCATGCGCGACGCCGACGTGATCGACGACATGCCGCAGTAGAGCTGGGCCATCACCGTGATGAACAGCATCACCTCGGCGGTGTGCGTCCCGAGCGAGTCGAGGAACACCTGTTTCACGGCGAACGTCCCCGCGCCCGCGGTCTTCGAGATGTCCTGGATCGCGAACGTGACGCCCAGGGCGAGGATGTAGCCGAAGACCGCCGAGACGACAATCGACATGATCACGCCTCGCGCGGCCGACCGTGACGCATTCGTCGTCTCTTCGCTCATGTGCGCCGACGCGTCGTAGCCCGTGAAGGTGTACTGCGCCTGCAGCAAGCCGAGGAGCAGCACAAACCACAGCCAGCTGTGCGAGAAGCCGCTGTTGTTGACGGTGTGGCCGAACACGGTCCCAAACGACTGGTGGTGCGCCGGCTTGAAGATCAGGAAGGCGACAACCACCAGTACGCCGATCACGTGCCACCAGACCGAGACGTCGTTCAGCAGCGCCACCAGCCGCACGCTGAAGGTGTTCATCAGCGCGTGCAGGATGAGAATGACGCCGTACACGACCACGATCTCGTGCTGCGTGCCGTGGAACGAGCCACCCCAGAGCAGCTGGAGCAGCGCGTCGGCGAACACCGCGGCGCCGTAGTCGATGCCGGCCGTGATGGCGATCTGCCCGATCAGGTTGAACCAGCCCGTGAACCAGCCCCAGGCAGGGCCGCCCATCTTCGAGGCCCAGTAGTACAGACCGCCGGCTGTCGGGTATTTCGAGGCGATCTCCGCCATGCCGAGACCGACGATGATCACGAAGACCGAGACGATCGGCCAGCCGTATGCCTCCTCGACCGGGCCGCCGTAGTTGAGGCCCGTGCCGTAGAGGGTCAGTGTCCCGGACAGGATCGAGATGATCGTGAACGAGATGGCGAAGTTCGAGAACCCGCTCATCTTGCGCGAGAGCTCCTGGGCGTAGCCCAGGGCGTGCAGCATCCGCGTGTCCTTGTCGTGCGGGTGGCTTTCCACCAGACCTCCTAGGGGGTGTTGTGCCTAAGCGAGGCCGATTCTCGGTGATGGATCGGCCGTCATACAAGTCCGGACTCTCAGGTCGCTCTGAGGGGGTGGCCCCTCCGCGTCACTCCTGGACAGAAACGACGGCGCACGGCGCCATCTAGAGTCGGCGTCGTGCGCCGCTTCCGCTACGTCGTCTGTGACGTCTTCACCGACGTTCCGCTCGCCGGGAACCAGCTTGCCGTCTTCACCGACGCGCGCGATCTGACGACCGAGGACATGCAGGCGCTGGCGAAGGAGACGAACCTGTCCGAGACGGTGTTCGTCCTGCCGCCGTCCTCGGACGCGGCCGATGTGCGCATCAGGATCTTCACGCCGGCGCTCGAGCTGCCGTTCGCAGGGCATCCGACGCTCGGGGCGGCCTTCGTGCTCGGCGGCCCGTTGTCGAAGATCGTCATTCGCCTCGAGACCGCGGCAGGTGTCGTCCCTGTCGAGCTCGAGCGTGAGGGCCCGCGCATCGTCTTCGGGCGCATGGAACAGCCGCTGCCCGTCTGGACGCCGGTGACGGATCCGAGTGCGATTCTCGCCGCCCTCGGCGTTGCGGCCTCCGGGCTGCCCGTCGAGCGCTACGACCTCGGGCCCGGCCACGTCTTCGTCGAGCTGGGATCGGCGCACGAGGTCGCCGCGCTCGACCCCGACATCGGCGCGCTCGGGCGCGCGACGGACGACGGCGTCAACTGCTTCGCGCGCGACGGCTCACGCTGGAAGACGCGCATGTTTGCGCCGAACCACGGCGTCGTCGAGGACCCCGCGACGGGCTCGGCCGCCGGGCCGCTTGCTGTCCATCTCGCACGGCACGGCCGCATCGCCTTCGGCGAGCAGATCGAGATCTCGCAAGGCGTCGAAATCGGCCGCCCGTCGACGCTCTACGCCACCGCGCACGGCAGCGGCGACCACCTCGACC
>Ga0307372_10004859_pt1 | contig 20476 bp, 28 predicted proteins | sample OX1MG_FD_202533 | JGI IMG/M metagenome (GOLD analysis project Ga0307372, IMG submission 202533) | Soil microbial communities from Risofladan, Vaasa, Finland - OX-1 | ecosystem: Environmental > Terrestrial > Soil > Coastal area > Acid sulfate soil | place: Finland: Risofladan, Vaasa | collected...
CTCCTGCCCGGCATCACCTGACCCGAGCCGGACGAAAGGCGGTGACCCAATGTAACCGGCAGCCCGGGAACCTCACATCACGCTGAGCGGCAGCGCGATCACCGATCGGAAAACCGTGACTGTACTATAAGGCCGAGCTGGGTCACACCAGCGATATTCAGCTTAACCGTAAACGGATGGCCAAGCGATATTTGGATACTCTTTCCAACCTCCTGGCCGGACTCGTTGCTGAATGTTATCGTAGCAACGACATCTGTCGCGTTCTGCATGTCATCCGGAATCCCTGCCACCGCAGTGAATGTAGTGCTACCAGCCACATCGTATGCCTCGTCTGGCTCGTTGCCGGAGCCTCCATCGCAGTAGAAGGAGATGCTCTTCGCATATGGCTGTGCCTCGATGACCTCCTGGCCTGTATTGATGTCCGAGTTATCGACAGTCGGCGTGAGGTCACTTAGGTAGTGGGCGACGTTGATCACCGAAGCAGGACTTGGTGTACTGTTCGCAACTGGCGAAGGGGATGACGCCGCCACAGGCGGCCGATGCGCAACGCTATTCGTCAAGACCTTAATCTGCCGTGCCTGCTGACTAACCGTCGCGCGGGCTTGCTGTAGTTGTGCCGACTGGTGATGAAAGAGCACCCCCAGGACAGCGGAAGCGGACGTCGCTATAGTGGCTATCGCTGTGACTATTCCGGCGAACGAAGTCATCCATGAGGAGACTCCTGCGACGAATCCAGCCGAGTCGCCTTCCTTGTCGGCGTTCATTGAACATCCTTCTGATCCGGTTTTATGGCATCATCGGTCGCATGCCCGGCAGCAGCCAGATCGACCCTGCTGCGGCAGGGCTCAGATACACGCTACGGCGATGGATGTGGCGGCACCAACCATCTGCGAGGTAGTTACAGGGCTCTAGTTAGGAGACGTCTGACGTGGGCGCATGGATTGCCAAATGAAGGTTACAAAATGGTCTCAGTGCATGCGGCCTGAGAGTAGTATTATCTGTTGTAGATAGATGCCATATAGCATGATTTGTGCCGAATAGACGTGTTGATGCGGCCTCGGCGTAGCAGGTCTGCCTCACAGCGCGCTACCTCCGCGCACTCGCCAGCTGACCACCGCACTGCCTCAATCCGCGCCATCGGATCAAACGTCTTCTCGTGCCGCGCAGAGTTGAGGTCCGCTGTCGGCGGGTGGCAGCGGCAGCACGGATGCAGCGGATCGGTAGTCAGGCCCTGGCAGCGGGGCTGGATGTGGACAAGTCCAGCTGCGCCTGAGTCGTCAGCGACCATGGTGGACCGCCTTAAAGTGCCAGGGGTCTCCGGCTCCCAGCCGCGGTGCACGGGCTAGTCTCAACCGGTGGAAGCAATTGAGCTGAGGTTATCCCCGGGATTATCAGCGAGGATGAGCTCTGCGAACACTTCTGCTGGCGTCCTGAATCCGAGTATAGCACGGGGCCGGTCGTTTATCTCGTCGGCGACGGCCTGAAGATAGTGAATGTCGCCGGTGATCTCGGTGCTTTTCGGGAAGTATTCCCGGACTATCCTGTTGGTGTTCTCGTTGGTTCCCCGCTCCCAGGGCGAGTGGGCGTGCGCGAAATACACCGGGATGTCGGTCGCGAGGGTGAGTGCGGCGTGCCCGGCCATCTCGGCGCCCTGGTCCCAGGTGATCGATTTGCGGAGGTTCGCGGGCATGTCCCGCACGGATTCGATGATGCCCTCGCGGACCGCGCCGGCGTCGCGGCCGTCCGGCAGCGCAACCGGGACAAGGTACCTGCTTTGGCGCTCGACGAGCGTGCCCATCGCGGTCTTCCCGGCCTTGCCGATCACGAGGTCACCTTCCCAGTGGCCAGGCACTTTGCGGCCTTCAGCCTCCTCCGGGCGCTGTGAGATGGAGACCATCCCGACGATCCGGGCGCCTTTGGACCGGGCCCGGCCGCGGGGCTGGCGGCGGGTGCGGCCGGTCCGCAGCGTGATCTCCATCGCCGCCAGCTCGCCTTTCGGCAAGGCGTACAGCCAGGTGTAAATCGCCTCATGTGAGATGGACATATCTGTCTCCCCGCGGTTGCGGTCATGGAGGGTTATTCACAAGATCATCTACTATGAGTTGATCAAGATCTGACCAGTGGCGACGCCGCCTCCGATGCTTGATGATCATGGTCCTGAATAAGCCTCATGGCATAGCCTGCCGGAGATCTGCTGCGGTGACCTGCCTCTGCGCAGATTGCTGGCCACATGTTCTTTCAGCCGCGGGTCCGCGTCGATCTTCCGGCATTTCGGGCGCTTGCGGGACTTTCCCGCGCCGGTATCGGCACGGTGTGCCCGGTATGCCCGCCGCCCGCCGTGCCGGGTGATCTCCCGCGACACTACCGATGGGTCCCGGCCGATCACGGCGGCTATGTCTTTCTGCTGCATATGCGCAGCGAGGCAACGGGAGATTTCCTCCCTGTCAGCCAATGTGAGCATTTCCCGGCGCACGCATTCCCCCGATTCACTCGCGCGTTCGCCAGAGCCTCCCACACCGGAAGACCACATAACCGAAAATCCGGTATTCCCCGTAAGGCACAACTGCCCGTTACGCCCGATTGCCTTGACCGCCTGTGATCAAGCTCACCACGTGCGACCTCGTGTCGCAACAACACCCACCGGCCCCACCAGTCCCGCCAGCAACGGCCGCCGACCACGACGAGTCGGTTGCCGCCCGACTGGCACACAGGTGCAGCGCCGGCGAGTGCTCGGCGGCGTGATCAACACGTACTACCCGGCTGCGTAGCCAGCCTCATGAATCTCCAGGTCAGCCGACATGCGACGAGTTTTGAAGCGGTACAGGTCCAAAACTGTGTCATGGCCTCTGACCTGCGGCATCGTGGATCAGCCGACGATTGTCATGCTGCCCGCTCGTACTCACTGAGCAGCCCGCCAAGGACTGTGTGACGCACGGCAGGCCAGACAGGCCACTACGAACGATCACGAACTGCTGAACGACTTTGCCGTCCGTACCCCGGTGGCGACGCGGTGGTCGCAGGCGCGGTCATGGCGCACCCGGTTTCCGGGCGAGTGGCACTGAACTTGAACTTGCTCCCGCGGTTGTGGATGGCCGCCCTCTCAAATCCGGCCTCACCCAGTTCGGTCAGCAGTTTCGGGCCGTCCACCGGCGATACCCGGTCGCCCAGATGAACAAGCCGCCGCCGCAGTGCGGCTGGTGTCGCGTCAACGCCGGCCAGAATTCCGCCGGGTTTCAGGACGCGAAATGACTCCTGCAGCATCCGTTCTCGGTCCCCTGGCCGCCAGACGTGGTGCAGGACCATAATTGAAAGAACGCTTGTAAATTCGGCGGAGCCGAACGGCATCGCCACCGCGTCTCCTGCGACGATCAGCGTCGTGCCATCCAGCCGCGATCGCAGCCCTGGAAGCAGGCGCAACTGGCGCTCAAGCACGACTAAGCCATTTGCATACCGCCGGATTATCTCCGCGCTTACTCCCGGCCCGGGCCCCACTTCCAGTGTCATGGAGCCAAGCTCGACATCGCTCAGCAGCCAGGGTAGTATGGTGTCCTGAAGCTTTTGACCCCAAGCTTTGGATCGGCAGTACAGCCTATGATGAAAGCTCATGCGAAAACCTCTCGTAGGCCCGTCATGCTTTGTTCACTGCCATCTGTATAGGCCACATGTCTATCTTCCCGCTCTTCGTGGGGCCGCCGGGCTGCGGCAAGGGAACTCAAGCGGAACTCCTCTCTTCCCTTCTTGTGGTCCCGCGCGTATCGGGGGGCGACTTACTGCGTGCGGCCGCCTCACAAAGCGGGGCGTTCGCTGCCAGAATAAAAGCCCGTCTCGACGCAGGACAAATCATTGAGGATTCGTTCGTGATGCAAATGATCGACCAGCGCCTGGACGAGGCCGACTGCGAGCGGGGTGCCATACTCGATGGCTGTGTCAGAACACTGGGCCAGGCAGTGTTCCTCGACCGACTGATGGCCCGGCGTAGAGGTATCACGCTTGTCGTCTCGCTGCGGGTCCCGGATGATGTCGCCGCCTCCCGTATAGCGTCGCGGTGGACCCACCGGATGACCGGTGCCCCTCTTACGCCCGGCCGGCAGCATGAAATGCAGGCCGCACGGAGTGATGAGAACCACGATTTCTACCGGCGTCCAGAAGATGAACTGACGCTCGTTCGGAAACGGCAAGAACTCTACTGGAAGCTTACGTTCCCCGCGGTCGAGTACTACCGGCGCCATCCGAGCTTTCTCGAACTCGACGGCACTCAGCAAGCCCATGTGTTACACCAGCACATCGTCAGGTCGCTCCGTCTGCACACTGATCAGATGCCCGCTTGAAGCGTTCCTAGGCCGGCAGCCCCGACTCCCGGATAAGGCCCAACAGCCTATCCTTCACGCGTGCGTCCTCGCTTACCGGGAACGTGGCCCCCGGAGAGGCTTCGACCTTGAGGGATGCGAGCAGAGATCCCACGATTGCGCAATCCACGTAGTTCAGCTGCAGCAGTCGGCCATAGAGAACCCCCGCCATGAACGTGTCGCCAGCGCCCAGTGCTGACTGGCACCGGCTGACCATCCGCACGGGAATATCAAAATGCCTGCCGCCGCGCAGTCGGCCTATTCCGGTCTGGCTGCCGCGCGTGTGATACACGCACTCCAGCGTCTCGGTCATGCCAAACAACGCCTCCTCCTGCGTGATGCCGAGTCTCTTCTTGATGATCTCCCATTCTTCGTCATTAAAGGCCAGCAGCGTTGCTGACGCAATCAGGGACCTGAGCAGTTTGTCGCTCACATAGGGAATGATGCCATTGCATAGGCTGAGCGCCATCGGAACTCCAGATCGTGCGGCGTCTGCGGCCAAGGCCAGCCCGTCATGTGAGTAGTACCCCGCGACGTACAGGGCATCGGCCGTGGCCAGCGCCGAGAGAGCGGCTGGGGAGAGGCCGTCGTCAAGCTGACGCGGCTCGAAGAAACACATCGTGGCCCGGGTGCCGGCATCAATGTAGGTATTCGTCGAACAGCACCTGTCCGATGTGCTCCTCGACAGCAGGGATACCTCTACGGAGGAGTCCTTGAGGAATTGCTCGAACCCCGAGCTGGTGAAGTCTGATCCGACAGCGGCCAGCAGGCCGGCCTGCCCGCCGAGCAAGCCGTATGTGGCCGCGGGCCCGGCCCCGCGGCCACCGAACGTCGTCTGCTCTGTGCGAACCACCGTCGTGCCGTTAGTTCCGGGCAGCCAGTCAGCCTCCATCATCCGGTCAATGACGGCCGTGCCGATAAACAGCACCTGGGCCGGGCCGCGCGGGAACATTCAGCTGCCTGCCCTCACAGCCCGGCCGTGTACAGGAGGCCCGCCGCGCGGCTCGGCACGCCGTCACCCCTCGTCAGGAGCGAGACCATATCTGGCTCGCGGTCAACCTGGGTCTTCAGGTAGTACCTCATCGCATTCTCGAACACTTCCGGGCCCTTGCCGTTCCGGGGAGTGTCGAGGGACGCAGCAACCCGGGCGGCATCCGTGACGTTTCCCACCACGTGGTCGGAGAGTTCGGAGATGAACGGGTGCGTCCAGTCCTCCACGAACTGGCCCATGAGCGTGACATTTGACCGGTGGTAATGAGAGTTCGGTGGTGCCACCGTGATCACCGGGATCCCATGGATCTTCGCGAACAGCATCTCCGCGCCCACGCCCACCCCACGCCGGTGCCGCGCGTCGACCAGGATCGCGTCGGAGGTGAATACCTGAAGGAGATCTCTCCCGAAGGTCGCCTTCACGTCGCTAAGGTTGTCCTGGCGCTCACCAGGGTTGAGGACGATCAACTCGCACGGCGACACAGCAGCCTTGAGCTCATGGATGTCTTCCGCTGTCCAGAAGTCCGACCGCGTGTCCTCCTTGCCCTTTTTGATGCTCCCGCAGAGATATACCCGTAGCGTCGAGCCCTTCATCTGTACCTCCTAGGCAGAATTTGGTCATCATTTTCTAGGGGACATGGCGCCAGTGCTCTGCTCGTGCTGAATCTGGTGCAGTTCCAGGAGCATCATCTCCGGGGCCGTTGGCGTCTCGCCCGACCAGCCGAAGAACCGCGCAGAGTTTGATTGTGTGAGGAGTGGAGCCAGCATGAGTTGCAGGAAGCTCCAGCCCGGTTGTGCGTGGCGGCGTTTCATGGTTACTGAGTCGCGCATACTGTGGACATAGTCGAAGAATTCATCGATGAGCAGGTTCGTAATGCGCTCGACCATCTCTTCGCGTTCATAGAAGAGCAGCTGATCGTCACCCGACGCGCTCAGCAATCTCGCCCGGAAAGCCGGCATATGGTGCCGCAAGGACTCGATCTGATCTACTCGCAACTCCGCAATGTCAGGCAGGTGCAGGCGAACCGCAAGCCGCTTGACAACATCCTCAGCCAGAGTGAACTGTGATGTCAGCGTGGTGAAGTATCTGGACACATTGACAGTGGCGCGGTCATCCAGCAGTAGCGCTTTTGCGCCCAGCAGATCCTTTAATGCGAACAGAAAGAGTGCGTTCTTCCCTTCGACGACCTCGGCCACCCCGTCGAAGGCGTCTGATCCACGAAAGAACGTCCGGTTCGTGACGAGCCGCGACATCATGTCGGAGTACATGTCTTCATAGGCGTCCTGCGTGATCGTGATGTCTTCCGGACCGGATACGGCCCTAGACTCCTCGGCGGAGACGATCAGGCCTCCCTCGACCCGCCACAACTGCACCGCGCCTATGTCCTTGAGCTCACTGAGGCGCCGGTTCACATAGTGCCGCTCTGCGCTGCTGGTCGCGGGATCCAGAGCCGCAGACGCGGGCAGGTAAATACAATCTGCCAGATATACTGATGCCTGGGCGATCCTGTCCGCGTCGAGTGCCGTCAGTCTGGATTTCAGCGGGTAAGTACATGAGTATTCTTGCCCGGGCTGCTCACTCACCGAATTGCACCCATCAGGATAGGCAAGTCTATTTCGTATACGTGATAGCTCAGCACAAAGTAGTCGCAGCTGCCCGTGCGGAGATCGCTGCTTTTGGCCAGCATGTCGTGGAATTCCGCGAACCCGACAAGCATGGGAAACCCACCCATCCAGGCATCTATGCTTCTGACGGACAGGCTAGCATTAAGGAATCCGTTGCGCACTCTGAATGCCGCTAGCAGTGGCGACACTGGGTTAGTCAGGAAAGGATCGATGTCCGGGTCCCAGAACCCCACCATGGTGAAACGGCTGCCCGGAGATTCCTGAATCCTTTGCCTGGCTAGCTCGAACTGATTCAGGTGACTTGGCCTCTTGGGTGTGCTCGGGCGCCGCGGCCAGCTATAGAGCCGTTCCTGCAACGTCGACTGCCGGGCAGAATATTCACCGCGGAATGCCGCCGACACACCTTCCACCAGCGGCAGGAACACCTTGGGGAAAATGTCCGCGACACGCGGCTCGCTGGCTGGGCGGCGCACGCTCAGCAGCACGTTCTCGCGTTCGACACACGGGCCGCGGTCGCTGTCGAATCTGTTCACCGCATAGGCTTCCTGAAAGAGCGCCAGGCTGGAGAGCCAGGTCTCAGCGATGGTGTCCCCCGCGATCGCGCCTGACATAGCACGCCTAGGCATGCACCGGGCGAGGCCCGGCAGCGGTCGTCCGGTAGAGCAGGCGGGGACCTTCATGATTGGTCCCCCTGCGGTGCATCAGGGAGGGGTTATCCCATATCAGCATGTCACTCTGCCTCCAGATGTGCTGGTACTGCCTTTCGGGTACGAGAGTGTGGGCGTAGAGGCGTTCAAGCAGCTCCGTGCTATCGGCGGGGGCCATGCCAGCAACGCCCGAAGCGCATAGCTGGTCGAGGTAGAGCGCGGCACGCTTGGTGGCTGGATGGTGCCTTACCAGCGGATGCCGAACATCCGGATGATCCTCCAGCTCACCCCCATCGTCCCCGCCATACTTCATTGTCTGAAGACCGTAGAGGCGATATCGGTACGAGAATATGAGCTCCAGGTCGCGGAGGCAGGATCGCGCTGATGCATCCAATGACTCGTACGCTGACCGCGTGTCCACAAATAATGTGTCACCGCCACTAACGGGCAGTTGCTGGATGGCCAGGAGTGTCGTCGACGGTGGGGCCGGCAGGAATGACCCGTCGGTGTGCCAGAACTGACTCGATGATGCTGGCGCGGAGACTGGCCGCGGCGCGCTGTTCATGACCTGGATGTGCGGGTTGTCTGGATGGCGGCTCCGGCGGTCCCACGCCAGTTCCGGCTGGCCGAACAAGCGAGTGAGGTCTACCTGGCCCTCGATACCCAGGTCATGATCGCGCACAACCACGACGAGATGCTGGTGAAGGGCCTGGCGGAGTTCACCGATCGTGTCGGGGTCCTGCAAGGCGCCCGGACGCAAACCGGTGATTTCTGCACCGATCGGCTCTGCGAATGGTTTAACTTGCATTGGCTTTCCTCCTCAGAGTGCCGTCAGTTACGGAAAGCCTTATTGAGGTCCACAGGGAGCCCGGCCGCGGACATTTCCTGGGCCAGTCTTATGCGCCAGTCCGTCCCAGGGTCGTCGGCTGGGGTCCAGATCACGCCATCGATGTCGGAAAAGATCTGAGTGTTGCCCTTACGCAGACAATGCACCCTGGACCGGCCCAGCCTGCCGACGAAGAAGCCAAGCTCGAAGACAACATTCTGGCGGGCGCGGGCTGCCTCTGGGTGGGAATCGGAGGTGGCTGGAATGTCGTCAGGTGTAAGCAGGACTACGGCATACTCTACATCGGAGTACTGCTCCACCTGTTCGATGAGAGTACGTCCGGCAGACGGCTGCTCAGCAATTATGATAGCCGTGAAGCCTAGTCGCTCGATGAAGCGAGCAACTACTTCCTTCAGGTGGGCGTCATGGCCATGCACTACAAATATCTTGCGGTTTCCCGGCCTGGCTTCCTCATGGCCCGGGTCGATATCGCTCACGGACTTCCCCTCGGCGGTACGCAGCGCTTCAGCCTGCCGTAATGCGTCCCAGTCGAGGTTACCCTGGAGGTATCCCTGGCGCATCAGAGAACGGACGACTTTTAAGGCCGCGGCCCGGGATGGCCTGCCCGATCTGGCCGGGTCTAGCCATCGAGCAATGACATCAAAAGTAACATCAACCGGCCCACCATTCCGCTCTACGGATCGGCTGATTGACATGAGCACCTTTAGTTCAGGGGCGGTCAGGCTTTCTACTGCTCCCTCCCAGGGGGTGGCAAAACGATCCGGCAGGCTCTCCGGGGCTGGGGCTAGCCGCTCCACCCCTCCGCTGCCGTCGCAGTGAGTATACGGTCGTGCGACCTGAATGTCAGTTGCCCGGGCCCGGGCGCGTTGCGGTTTCATTGTCGCGTGGGGCGCGCCTGCGCGTTGCGCACATCGTGCGTGCGTTAGGGCGTTTCCGCAGCGGCGGCACGTCCGCCCGCGGTTGTGCGCATTGCGGACAGCGCGACGCGTGCGCCGTCATAGTGCTCACGGGCTTGAAGGTGGCAACGAGGCACGGAGCCTTTTTCATCCCGATATTGGACTTGCCGGGGGTGGTGTTGCGGGGTTCCCCTAGTGTGATGCGCCTGAAATTCGTTGAAAATATTGTGCTAGAGAGCTGAGGATCTCCTCGGCGGTCTTGGTCCAGGTGAAGGGCCGGGGGTCCTGGTTCCAGGTGCCGATCCATCCGCGGACATCATTTCGAGGGCCTGTACGCTCTTGTGCGCGGAGCGCTGGAGCATCTGGGTGGTCAGGAAGGAGAACCAGCGCTCGACCTGGTTGATCCTGGATGAGCCGGTGGGAGTGAAGTGGACGTGGAAGCGGGGGTGCCGGGCTAGCCACTGGTGGATCTCGGGGGTCTTGTGGGTGGACAGGTTGTCGCAGACGATATGCACGTCCAGGCCGACCGGGACCGTCTTGTCGATGGTGACCAGGAATTTCTTGTACTCGGCGGAGCGGTGACGGCGGTGCAGCTCGCCGATGACGGTGCCGTCGGCGATGTTGAACGCCGCGAACAGGCTGGTGGTCCCGTGACGGGCGTAGTCGTGGGTGCGCCGCTCGGGCATCCCGGGCAGCACCGGCTGGGACCGGTCTAGCGCCTGGATCTGTTGGGTCGGGACGGGACGCCGTGCAGCGTTCCGGCTGCCGGTTTTGATCCCCGCCCGCCGAACCCGGCGTGCGGGTTGTCCCCGCACCGGGCTCTCCGCGTGTCCCGGGTGGGTTAGGTGATGAGTTCGGAGACCTGGCCGACGAATGCCATGTCGTCGTGGCTGGTCCGGCGGAAGCGTGCTCCTGCCGGGTTGACCACGTCGGTGTTGAATGGCGTGGCGATCTGGGCTCCGCGGTAGCGGTAGCGTTCGACGCGCATTTTCGCCGGGTTGTAGAGGGTCAGTCCGTTGTCGCTGATCCGGTCGGCTCCGTAGTAGCGCCGCCGGGTCTGTTTCCAGGTCAGGTGGGGATGCTTGCGGCGGATCCAGTAGATGACCCGCCACCAGGCATACCAGCCGAGGTAGGCGAAGGTCTTCTTGGATGCGCCGTAGCGGAAGTAGGCAGCCCAGCCCCGCAGGACCGGGTTGATGTTCCGCAGCAGCTGCCCCAGCCGCAGCGACGTGGTCGTTGCCCCTGTGGCCTGCTTGATCTTGTGCATCACCCCGGCCAGCGCTTGCCTGGACGGGATGGTCAGCACGCCGGCGTTTCCGCTGGATGCGGAAACACAGGAAGGTGAAGCCGTCGTCGATATGCTCTTCTGACCGCACTCTACGTCGAGCTGACCGACCGCATCATCCCCTCGCGAAGGCTGGCCCGGTCCGGGCCTGGCAAGCCGCCGGAGGTGACCGACGCCGAGCTGGCCTGCCTGGCGGTCGCGCAGGTGCTGCTGCGCTTCGACGACGAGCGGCACTGGCTGCGCGCCGCCCCGACCCGCGTCGGGCACCTGTTTCCCCGGCTGCTGCGCCAAAGCGAGTACAACCACCGGCTCAAGAACGCGGCGCCGCTGATGGAGGCCGCACTGCGGTGGCTCGCGGACCAGACGCCGGGCAGCGCGGAGATGCTGCGGCTGATGGACGCCACACCCGTCCCGTGCGGCCAGTCCAAGATCACCACGAAACGCTCCGGCCTGTTCAGCTACGCCGGATACGGGTACTGCCCATCGCACTCCCGCTGGTACTGGGGATCCAAGCTCATGCTCATCGTGACCTGCGATGGGACCGTAACCGGGTTCGGCTTGGCCAATCCCAAGCTGCACGGCGAACGGGAGCAAGCTCAGCAGATGCTGCAGGCTCAGCCGTGATCGGGCAGACACCGGACCCTGGTCACTCAATCTCTGTAACTTAGGGGCACACGTAACTGGAAGATCTGCGTGAACGGTTCGCCGTCGCTCAGAAAGCCGCAGACGAGCGACCCAGCCGGCGCCATGGGCCACGACGGGAGTTAGGGGTAATGACATCGTCGTGGACCAGCCTGCAGATCGCCACCCTGGCCGTGGACGCGCTAACCCCGATCACCGTCGCCGCCCTCGGCGTCCTGTTCGCCCGCACCAGCCGCCGGATCGAGCAGGTGCAGTGGGCCAACCAGACCGTCGTCGCCCGCCGCTTGGACATCTTCGCCCAGCTCGCGCCCGGGCTGAACCAGCTGCTGTGCTTCGCCACCTTCGTCGGCGGATGGAAGGAAATCCAGCCCAAGCAGGCCATCGCCATCAAACGCCAGCTGGACGAGACCATGTACGCCAACAAGGTGCTGTTCTCCGAGCAACTCTTCGCCGCATACCACCAGTTCATGACGACCATGTTCGCCATGTACGCCACCACCGACGCCGACGCCCACCTGCGCGCCCCGATCGAATCCCGATGGGGCAACCGCCGCAACATGCCCTGGTGGGGCGACTCCATGACTCACCTGTTCAGCACCGTCAACCCCGCCAGCATTGACGACATCCAGGCCGCCTACAACCAGCTGGCCCGACGGTTCCGCGCCGAGCTGTACGTCACCCACCAGGCGCAACCGCTCCTGCCCACCCAGCCCTAACCAGACGCTTCCCCCCTTACCGCAACGGCGTCGATGCTCTGCCCGGGCAAACCTCCGTCGGCCGCTCGGGGGCCGCAGAGCAGGCTGATCTGGGCCTCTACGCACCGCACAGCAATCACCACTGCCCGCAGTACAGAGTCGGCAGGGAGTTCCAATAACTCTCCAGTCAAGCACCGGAGCATCGTGTTCTTGTGCGGGATCCGGCGGACGATCAAGAAGCGACGCAAGTCTATGCGTTGATTGGCATCATTACGCATCGGGCGAGACGCACTACTTTCGGCATGAGGGTGAGCCCGATACCCACCTCCCTGCGACGTACGCGGACCTGTAGCACGCGACGCCTTCGAGCATGGATTGGGCGCCCGCAGACCTCACCGAAGCATGATCATCGACGAGCATCCTGTTCCGTGACAGTTCCGCAGACGCCACCCGGATCCCTGGCGAGGGGCGGTTGGCGCATCACTGCGGAGGCTTGCCACGAGTCGTTTCTGCAGGTCAAAGCCTTCTGGAAGGCAATGCAGCCTCGCCCCGGATCCAAGCGGTACACCTCACCCGCGGTTAGGCACACCGCTCCGTATGCACTCGTCCACAATAACGAAAACTCCAGGTGACCTGGGGTTCAAGTGGTGACAGGTGTTGGGTTCGAACCAACGTAGGCTAAGCCGACGGCTTTACAGACCGCTCACTCTTGGCACAAGTATCTCCGGCCAGATGCAACCTTATCGCATGACGTGGCCGGGGTTTTCGGCACCCACAGGCGCTACGGCTTGCGGCCGACGGCGCAGAATTGATCCACCTCCCGGCGATCGCCGCCCCCGATGTCGGCGACATCAGGACGCCATCGTGGGGTCGAAACCACGCCGGGCTCCAGCAGTTCCAGACCATCAAAGAAGCGAGCGATTTGCTCAGGGCTACGGAGGGTGACGGGCGGTTTGCCGAACTTGTTCCAGCGCCCCACGGCCTCGTCTGACGCGGCGCCGTAAATGACATTGGTGCTATGGGAGATGACCAAGTAACTCCCGGACGGCGCGGCCTCCACCAAGCGGTTCACGATCGACCGTGCCTCGTCGTAGTCAGTGATGTGATGCAAGATCGCGATCAGCGTGATCGCGATCGGCTCGGTGAAGTCCAGCGTTCGCGCGGCCTCGCGCAAGATCTTACCGGGATCCCGCAGGTTGGCGTCGATGTAGTCGGTGACACCCTCGGGGCTGCTGGTGAGCAGGGCGCGGGCGTGTACTAGCACGAGGGGGTCGTTGTCGGCGTAGACGATCCGCGATTCCGGCGCGATGGACTGGGCGACCTCGTGGGTGTTGTTGACGGTGGGCAGGCCGGTACCGATGTCCAGGAACTGGCGGATCCCGGCCTCACCAGCCAGGTACTGGACCGCACGGGTGAGAAAGGACCGGGCAGCGCGAGCGAGCAGGACAATGTCCGGATACATCTCAGCGACCTTGTCACCGACCTCACGGTCCACTGGGTAGCAATCCTTGCCGCCCAGCCAGTAGTTCCAGACACGGGCCGAGTGCGACACAGTGGTGTCGATCAGAGGAACGGACGAGTCGTCGGTCACGGGGCGCCTTCCATGTGTTGTCCTGCAGTGAGACCCGCGTAATGCCACCACACAATATAGCCAATGCGCTCGCCAACGCCGAAAGGCGGCGCCGGTCAAGCGTGCCCGCCCGCCATACTCGCCCAACAGGGGCCTGGGCAGAGGCGGCGAGCTTGAACGCCATGCCCAGCCCGGGGGCCGTGAGCGGGGCCCTTGCTGAAGCCCGCACCTGCGGGCCTGGCGCCTGCCGCGTGACCGCACAGGGCCTGCCGGGGGCAGGCCAGGCTCAGGTCTGCCTGAGTAGTGCGCTGAGCATGTCTTGGCTGGCGGCACCGGCTTCAGCCTGGACGCACAATTGATCCATGACGGTCACGTAGTCGATGACGTCGTCGGGCTGGTCGAGGTAGAGCGCGCTGTTGAGCTGTTCGAGGTAGACCAGATCGGGCAGGTCCGGTTCAGGGAACCGCAAGATGGTGAACGGGCCGCCGGCCGCGGCGTGCGGGCCGACATCAAACGGGACGATCTGCAGGGTGACGTTGGGCAGGTCGGCGATCCGCAGCAGGTGTTCCAGCTGCGCGCGCATCACCTTGCGGCCGTCCGGGGCCCGGCGCAGCGCCGCCTCGTCCAGCACGGCCCACAGCTCTGGCGCATCGGGCTGGGTGAGCAGCTGCTGGCGCCTCATCCGGACGCTGACGCGCCGGTCGATCTCCTCAGCGGGCGCGTGGGCGTTGGCGATGAGGATGACGGCGCGGGCGTAATCTTCGGTCTGCATCAGGCCGTGGACGAACTGCACCTCATAGGTACGGATGATGGAGGCGGCCTTTTCCAGCCCGATGTAGAGCTCGAACCATTTGGGCAGGATATCGCTGTACTGCTGCCACCAGCCCGGGGCGCCGGCCTGGCGGGTGAGTGCCAGCAGCTCTTCGCGTTCGGCCTCGTCGGTGACCCCGTACAGGGTGAGCAGGTCGGCCACATCGCGCTGCCTGGCGGCGCTGCGCCCCCGCTCCAGACGGCTGATCTTGGAGTGGGTCGCCCGGATCGCCTCGGCGGCGTCCCCGGTGGTGAGGTTGCTGGCCTCCCGCAGTCGGCGCAGCTGCGCGCCCAGCGCGATCCGCAACGCCGTCGGCCCGCAGCGCGCGCCGACAACCGCCCCGTCGGCAGGCGCGCGGGTGAACGCGCGGGCAGGCGCGCTGTTCCCCGCCCGATCCGAGATCATCGCTGCCCCCTGGTGGTCCAACCCGGCCCTTGTGAACTCGCCCCAGTCTCCCACTGCACGATCCCCATTGCATAGCCCGCTCATCTCCCGTGCTGTGCACGCGGCCCTGCACAACTCCCGCGCCCCCGCCGGTGCCGTGCGCGGCGCCTCCGGCCCGCGGCCGTCCCGCTGGCTCCGCCGCCCTGGCGGCGCGGCCGCCATCGGGCAAAGGAAGCCGACGCTGTCGCATCCCGCGCGCTCTAGTTAGCCGGCCGGGACGGGCCGGGGACATCAGCGGACCAGGTCGTCGAACTGGCCGTCCTTGACTCCCCGGATGAACGCGGTGACCTCGGCCGGGGTGTAGATAAGCGCAGGACCGCCGGGATGGCGCGAATTACGGATGGCGATTGCCCCGCCGGGCAGTCCGGCCACCTCCACACAGCTCCCGTTCGGGTTGCTGTAGTCGCTCTTGCGCCAGCTGACCCCCGGCAGCCCGGAGGCTGGCATGCCATTGTAGGCCTCAGCCATCGACCTCACCCTGATACCTCTCCGACCCGCTTGGTGCGCACGAGCCTGCCCATTTGCGACCTGGTGACCACCGGACTGGCAGGCGAACTCCTTCCGGCGGTCAGCGAGGCGCTCCCGTGACGGCCCCGCGGCCGGGTCCCGCCGGATCCACCCGGCGGGCACACCTGGGCCGGTGCCCGCTGCCACTGTCAGAACGATACCGCCTGCACGTGCATTTGCTCCGTTCAATCGGATGTTCTTGCGGATGTTCTTACAACTGTGCTTGCGCCTGCACGATCAGGCGCAGGAGGATGGTCCTGCGCGCCATCACTCACCGACTCTGCGGGAGATTGCGATGCCAGAAACCTCGCACCCGCGCGGATGGCCAGCGGCACCACGCACGGGTGGCCGTGATCTGGGATCTGCAGAGCCGTCACGGCAGACCGCACCCCATCAGCGCCGCCGTGCCCAGGTCCGCCCGGTAGCCGCCCCCACGCTGACAGCCCTCCCCCCGGAATCGAGAGCGCGGCCCAGGCACAACAACCAGGATTCACCGGCGGATTCCGGTGTGACGACACCGGATGCCACGCGCGCCCATGACTGCTACCCGGACGGAAAAGACAACGACGAGGCAGACTGGGAAGCAGCACGCCGGGTGCTGCCGGGCAGCGGATCCTGCCCCGCCGGCGAGACACGGCGGGCGCATGCGGGGGCGGCCCAGCAGCCGACCGGAGACCAGCAGTGACGGTATCCGCCGCCCCGGCTCCGGTTTCTCATTCCCAGCCACAAGGACAGAACATGGCCGACGAGTGGCCGCTGCGCAGCTACCTCGAACTCGGTGCCTTGCCCGGCGCGGTGCCATGCGCGCGGCTGCATGCCAGGCAGGTGCTGTGGGAGTGGGGACTGTCAGCATTCAGCGAGAACGCCGAACTGCTCGTTTCCGAGCTAGTGACCAACGCCATACAGGCTTCGCTGTCAGCGGAATCGATACTGCCGGTGCGCCTGTGGCTGTCGTCTGACAGATCGCGGCTGCTGATCCAGGTGCAGGACAGCAACCGTTACCCGCCGGCACGCACCGATGCGGACGGCGACGGCGACGGCGAAAGCGGGCGCGGGCTTCTCATCGTGGAAGCTATCAGCACGAAATGGGGCTGGCACACAAAGGAAGACCAGGGCGGGAAAACGGTGTGGGCATTAATAGAAAAACAATGAGCCCTATGTAAAAAGGGGCACACGAACGTCGCCGGCGCCCCGGCGTGCTGCAACAATAGGACAATGACCCCTGCGGGATAATCTGAAGGCTCCGCCAAGAATCTTCACCCGGAGGGATCATTGCCAAGGCTGGGGGCAGGGCTCACGTCCGCGCAATCCGGCGAGCTCGCCGCCAGGGCAGGCAAACGAACGGCTGGGGCGGCCCGGTCGGGGGCGCTCGTACCGCGCTCACCCGGTGACACGTCGGCAGACCAGGGTAAGCACCCCGGCTGCGGCTGCACCAGCGTGATCGGCGCAGCGAGCGGGCCCGTCTCCAGCGGGGAACCAGCGGCCGGCCTAGCCCGGGACACTCTGGCCGGGCTGGAGGTTCAGCGTCACCACCTGGCTGCCGAGGGAATTCATCCGATGGCCATTCACCGTGAGCACGATGCCGCCGGGATTACCTATCTTCATGGAAACCCGGTGAGCGAAGACCGACGAGCGCGCCGCCCCGGCGGGGATGTAAGCCCGCCATTCAAAAGTGCCGTCCGCCGCGTACTGTACACGCCGACCAGCCTCAATGATTCAGGGGCGGTCGAGGTTGGTTACTGATTGTGTTGTGCCTGCTTTCGGCCGTGGTGTCTGGTTCGCGGGTTTCCGGCGGGTGGCGGTGCCGCCCGATGTGCTCGGGGCAGCACCGGCTCCGACCGCGCCAGGGGGGCTCCTTTCCGGGTCGCCGGAACGGGCTGGCTGGCCAGGCGGGTGCGGGCAGGGCACACAGCCGCTGCCAGCAGGCCAGGAACGCCTCCTTCCAGGGCCAGGTCCGGCTGATCTTCAGCACGCGGGCGCGGGCGTGGCGGACCATGCGGGCGGGCAGCGCCCACAGCCGGCAGCGCAGCGTGTCCGGCTCTGCGTCCTTGAGTTCCTCCTGGTCGTACAAGCCGGGCAGCCGGCACCAGGCGGACAGGCCGGCGGCGATATTGGCGGCCAGCACCCAGCCGCAGTTGACCTGCCAGGTCTTCGACGGCAGGTTGCGCAGGCCCATCACCTTGTTCGTCCTCACCCGGTCTTCGACGACGGCGTGCTCGCGGTGCAGGACGTCGGTGAACTGCGGGTGATGGGTGCCGGGAACGTCCTTGATCCCGGTGTCCCCAGCACGGTGCGCCGCCGGGAAGACAGCGACAGCAGATGCTGGACCAGCTGGTGGCTGGCACCGGCCCCGTCCACGCGGACTAGCAGCCGCGAGCGCATCCGCGAGGGGATCTGGCCGATCGCCGCAGTGAGCACCGCGGCATGATCGGCGAAGGTGTTCGATCCGGCGTTGCCCGGCCGCAGCAGCATCGCCAGCGACTCCGTCGTGATGGCCAGCCACGCCCCCAGTGGATGGAAGCCGTACCCTTTCTTGAAGGTGGGGGCGGCGCCTTCCTTGTCTGACTCGCACAGGTTCGCGTCAAGGTGTGCAAGGCGGTGCCTGCAGCGCACGGGTTGGCTGGCGGCCGATGCTGGGGGTGCGTTCGAGGCGGTCGCTGTCGACGTTGCTGGCAAGGTAGCGGACGAGCCCGGCGTCGCACATGCCGGGAGCTGCGGCGGCCAGCTTGGGATCCAGGTCGGTGACGAGCTGGGAGACCCGGGTCTGGCGGCAGAGGGCCGGGGTTGTGCCCGCCCGCCGGAGGATCCTGGTGAGGTAGCTCTGGTGCGCGGGGCTGTCGCCGGTGCGAGTGGCCATGGTGACGATCACATGCGGGTTGAGCGTGCGCAGGGCCTCGCGGTGGCGCAGGCAGTCCCCGGGAGCAGTCCAGCTGACCGGGTCCAGGGGTGCCGGGAATGGCCGGCCCGCAATGCTCAGCGTTCGCTGCGCATGGTTCGCGCCGGCGATGGTCAGGCTGCGGATCTGGGCGCTGGAAGCGGCGTGCAGCAACGCGGGCAGGCCGGCGAGTCGCTCGTGCGGGTGGGCCGTGCTGCCCGTCCATCGCCGGAACAGCGCCCGCTGGGCGGCGGCATCAAGAACGGTGCCGGTAAAGGCCGGCTGGCTGCCTGGCCGCAGGGCGGTGGCCGGGTCGGTGAGGATGAGCTTGCGGTGTTTCGCCCAGCCGGAGAAGCCGCGCAGCACGTGAGTCCTCTGGTGGCGGTCGCCGCCTCGATCACCTCCGCCACGCTGACCTGGGCTGGCGGGCGGGTGAGGCGGTGACCGCCGTCCCTGCCGAAGGAGGAGACCGCGATGCCTGCATGGACCAGGTCCCCGAGGATCTGGGAGACGAACGTGCGGGGAATGTCCATCTCCGCGGAGATCTCGCGCAGCTTCTTTGGCAGGCCAGTCTCGTATGCGCGGGCCAGGCAGATCGCCGCGCGTGCCGCGTAGCCTCCCCGTCTGGAGAGAGTCACGTTCACGGCGGCAAGTGTATCCGCGCACTTGACGTGAACAGGCTCACTGGAACGGGACGAGATCAGCCGGTGCATCCCGGGTGGCGGCGCGGTCGGCCGCAGCCGGCGTAGCCAGCGCCACGACAGCGATCCACAGCGCGCTTGCCACGGCCAGGTGGAGGTCTTGCCCGGCGGGCGGGGCGCCGGTGGTCGCAACGATTGCGCCGAACGCCGCCGTTGCGGCGAGCAGCGCCAAGGCCCCGCCAGCGAGCATCCGGCCGGCCAGTCCCGCCGAGGCAGACCGCATGGCCCGCAGTGCTGCTGCCGTGATGATCACCGTGGCAAGGAGCGCGAACGACCGGTGCAGGTACTGCAGCACCACGAGAGCTGCGGGCCCGGTTCCCCGCCCGCAGGCCGGCCAGCCCTGGCAGGCGTTGCTTGCCCCGTCGTGGAGGACGAGCATGCCGGTCACCGACAGGGCGAAGAGCGCGACCGCGGCGGCGAGGCCGAGGCGCCCTGCGGGGACCGACCTGACCGACGGGCGGCCCGGGCCCGGGACCGCCGGTGCGCGCCACACTCCCAGGGCGGTGACCGTGACTGCCCCGACCACCAGCCATGCGCCGGCCAGGTGCAGCGCCACCGTCCAGCCCGCGTTGTGCGTCAGCACGGTGATCGCGCCGAGCACGATCTGCACGCCGATCAGCGCGAGTGCGGCGGCAGCGCTCCGGTACACCAGACGGTCCTGCCGGGCCCGGTACCAGGCCGCGGCGAAGGTGACGGCGGCGAAGACGGTCACCACCGCAGCGAGATAGCGATGCGACTGCTCCAGCAGCGCATGGTAGGAGCCGGACAAGCCGAAGTGCCCGTCACAAAGCGGCCAGCTGCTGCATCCCATTCCCGATTCGGTGACCCGTACCGTGTCGCCAAGAACCACGAGCAGGTAGGCGAACACCAGGCTGGCCGCAGTCACCGCGCGCAGCCCGGTACCGTACGGCGCCGATCCGGGGCCGGTCGTCAGCTGCGGCTGAGTACGGGAACGCTGGCTCACGGTGGGTGTCCCTTCGTGCGCGTCCGCGCCATCTGGCCGGCGTGGTGCTGACCGACCCGACGGCGAGCCCGGGCGAGCCGCCGATCTACATCAGCTGTCTCAGTAAACGTCAAGTGATTCGATAATCGTAGATCAGCTCATGCGTGCGGCACACGAAACTGGTGACGGAAGGGAAGAAAGGACGAAGAACCTTGGCCGGCGCCAGCCAGAGCCCAGCCTGCCGGGAGGGAACCGCAGTCACGAGTTCCAGCTGCGCGCCCCGGCCGCGGGTTACCTGCCGGACGGCCTGATCGCGGTCAGGTGCGGATCTGTTCGCGGACGGCGGCGGTCACCTGCCCGGCCCGGGCGATGATGCCGGCCGACCTTGCCCGTCTCGGCGATCATCTCCAGGCTGGCCTGTGGGGCGGTCACGGCGATGCCGGGGTTCAGGCGGCGAGGGGCGTGTGCGCGGCGGGGACGGTATCGCTGGGCGGCTGCGGGCCCGGCGGCGTGCCGTCGCCGAAGGGGCGCCTGCCGCGGCACTCACCCGGGGCCGGCGTAGGCCCCGGCGGTGCCCGGGAACATGGCCTTCACGATCTTGAAGTTCGACACGTCGACGGTCGCGTCCATGTGCAGGTACACCGCCGCGTC
>Ga0307372_10004860_pt1 | contig 20474 bp, 21 predicted proteins | sample OX1MG_FD_202533 | JGI IMG/M metagenome (GOLD analysis project Ga0307372, IMG submission 202533) | Soil microbial communities from Risofladan, Vaasa, Finland - OX-1 | ecosystem: Environmental > Terrestrial > Soil > Coastal area > Acid sulfate soil | place: Finland: Risofladan, Vaasa | collected...
AGAGAGATGAGATGACATGCTCGCGCTGGCCGTCTCGCGAGCGAGGAGTTCGCTAGTTCAGCGGTGGCAGTGCGGCCGCAATCGCGTCGGCGATGACCAGGTAACCCGTGTCGTTGGGATGCATGTTGGGGCCACCGGCACCGCTGCGACACATCCACGTCCAAGCGCAAGCACGAGCTTCGTTGGTGGGAACTAGGCCCAAGCGGGGCACCCGCAAAGGAGCTCGAATGGAGTTCGCGAAGAAGCCCGCGACGTTGGCCACCGGGATATTGAACGACTGATAGACGTCATGGAGGGCGGCGTTGAGCGCATTGATGGCGTACGTGCTGTTCGTCGCAAAGTTCACGTCGTGACTGGCGTTGATCGCGCTCGCGAGATAGGGATTGTTGTGATTCAAACCAACGAAGATGACTTGAGGTCCGGCCGCCGCTCGAAGGGTCTGGACGATACTGGTCAACTGCGTACGAATAGTGGCGATTTGGGTGTTGGCGCAGTTCAAATCGGTGAACTCATGATGGATACAAGATCGAAGGTCATTGAAGCCCAGGTCAATTGAAACGAGACCGGGTTGGTCGTAGTGAGCCGTGAGGAACGCGACCGCGTCGGCGAGTTGGCTGTCACCGGTGTGGTAGCAGTGATCAGCTCCCGAGACGACGGTCGAGGTCGACTCACCCGGACAGCCAAGTTGAGTGAGTTGAAGGTTGACACCTCGAGCGGCCTCGAGTGCCACGAGGTCGTTGGCGTAACCCTCGCTGGTGGGACCGCCGCGCGAGGAGTGGGCGGCGGGCTGCACCCCAACGGACTCTGAGGCGCCGACGGCCAAGTAGAAGCGATTGGCCTGAATTGGCGAGGCCGACGCCGCGCTCGCGAGAATCGGCGTGGCGCCAAGGACGGCGCCGAGTGAAATGAGGGCTGCCATTGCTCGAAGAAGACGCCGTGGCCTCATTTTAAGTTCCCCTTAGTCCCTTGCGTCGTTGACATTCGCCAATCGAGTCGGGCCATCGTCGCTTGGCAAAGTTCGCGGTCAATGAACTTTGGGTAAAGGGACGCTAAGAATCTTTTCCCCGCAATTCCATGGTTCGGTGGCCCGGGTGACAGGGGGCTGTAAGAGTGGGGTTGTGCCGAAGTGTTACCAACACGTGCCTGAACTGGTGGTGGGATTCGACACCGAGACGACGGGATTGAGCGTCACGAACGACCGCGCTATTTCCTACGGCATGTGCGTCTATCAGTTTGGCTCTTTTGCCTGGCAAGAGGAGTTCTTCGTCATCCCGGATCGACCAATAAGCGTCGGCGCCCAACGGATCCACGGACTCAGCTTGGAGGATCTTGAGGCCAAGCGAAGTGACTCGATGGTGCTGTCTGCGGGAGCGGGCGTCGCGCGCGCCGTTGAGCGCCTTGGGTACTTTCAGAGTCGAAACGCCGTAGTGGTGGGCGCCAACCTGGTTCACTTCGACTTGGAGATGCTTCGTCGAAGCGCTTTGTCACTGCTCGGTCTTGATCTCGAAGGTTCACCGTTGGACCTCTCACTGTTGAAAGTGATTGACGTTGTCGAGCACGATCTCGCTATCGAGCCAAGTCGCAGCGAACGTCCCCGACGGGGGCTGACGCATCTCTGCGGCCACTACGGCGTTGCTCCCGGCGGCCACGACGCGATGGGCGACGCCCGTGCCGCGGTAGAGGTTTTCTTAGCCCAAGTCGTCGTCAATCGGGCCGGTCAAACGAGCTTCGGTTTCCCGAGCGACGACTCGCTTCCGCGAAGCGGCGACGCGCGTGGAGCCGTCCCTTCGGCGACGACGAGGGCAGGAAGCGACGGCTGAAGACCGGTCTTCTTGGCAGGCTGTATTGAGTCTCATGGGGCCCGACGGGCCATGACGTCTGTCCCTCGGACGAAAGCGATTCGCGGCTCACGATAAACGACACCTGGTGTTGAGGCGCGCCTCGCACGCCCTGGACGTGAAGTCCGAGGGTGACGTTCGGGCGAAAGAGCGGCGTCTAGACCGCGCTTGACTCGATTTTGCGAGCGGCGCCGTGAGTTTCGAGGTACGCAGTCGCGATGAATCCCTGGATCAATAAGTAGTCATTGATTCTGGGAGGTATTCAAAAGTGAGACTTCGCCTCCGCGCCAGTGGGGTCCGTCTCATCCAGTGTGGCGTGCGAATCGGCAATTTCCAATGCCAAGAGGGGCGCTGAAGCCTTCGAAATGCACTCTTCGTACTCAAAGAGTGGCCGAGAATCAGCGACGACACCGCCGCCGGCTTGAACGGTCGCGACGCCATCGCGCAGTGAGACAGTGCGAATGGTGATCGCAAAGTCCGCGTTCCCACTGAGCGAGAAGTAGCCGATGGCACCGCCATAGGGACCACGAAGTACGGGTTCGAAACCGTCGATTAACTCCATGGCACGCACCTTGGGAGCGCCCGTCAAAGTTCCGGCGGGAAAGAGCGCGTCGAAGGCGTCGAAGGCGTCCAGATCTTCTCGAAGCGTGCCATCAACGTGAGAGACCAGGTGCATCAAGTGCGAAAAGCGTTCCACGTGGGCGAGACGTTCGACACGAACAGTGCCCGCCCGGGCGACGCGTCCTACGTCGTTCCGGCCGAGATCCACCAGCATCACGTGTTCGGCGATCTCCTTTTCGTCACTGAGCATCTCGGCTTCCAGTAGTTGATCGGCCTCCTCGGAGTCACCACGCGGTCTGGTTCCCGCGATCGGTCGGGTGGAGACCACGCCGTCGTGCACGCGCATCAACATCTCGGGCGAAGCGCCCACCACCTGACTGTCCCCGCCGTCGAGGAGATACATGTACGGCGAGGGATTCAGTGCGCGCAACACCCGGTACAGGGTCAAGGGATCGACGTCGGTGGGACGACGAAACTGCTGACTCGGCACGACCTGGAAGACGTCGCCGGCCACGATGTGAGCTTTGGCGTCCTCAACGACGGCGACGTATTCGGCCGCGCTGAAATTCGACAACGCTTTGGCGCGGGAGCGAACGTCGATTCCCTTGCGTCGAGAGGGCGCGGTCGCGACGAGGCGTTCGACAGTGGAATCGAGGGGTGGCGCGGCCGCAAGCAAAAGGTCGACCAGCTCCCCTAGCTCCTTCGTCGCGTAGGCGTAGTCGCGAACGGCAGCGAGTGGATCTCGGCAGAGCGCGTTGACGACGATGGTCGTTGAGTGGCGCACGTGGTCGAAGATGAGAATGGTGCCTGCAAACGAAAAGTCGACGTCCGGCCAGGGTGAGTGCACCGCGCCGCGGGGCAGACGCTCTAAGCGGCGCACGTAGTCGTACGTGACGTAGCCCACGGCGCCGCCAAAAAAGTCAGGTAGTTCAGGTGGAATGTGGGTTCGATAGGAAGCCAGTCGCTGGCGCAGTGCTTGGAGCGGCGAGGTGCCCGCCGGGCTGGGGGTGCCGTCGCTCCAGATGACTTCGTCGTCCTTGGTGGTGAGTCGCCAACGTCGGTCAAGTCCAATGAAGGAGTAGCGCCCCGTGGTTTCACCCAGGGCGGCGCTTTCGAGCATGAAAATGGCGCGTCCACGCAGGCGCTGGTACAGCGAGACCGGCGTTTCGCGATCGAGTTGGAGCGTCTCGTGCACGGGAATGACGTTGAAGCCGCGCTGCGCAAGGTCAACGAACGTCGCTTCGTCAATCGAGATCATCACGAAAGGCTAGTAAGTCTCACCTAGGATTGCCTTCAATGAGCGCGTCGGTGAGGATTTTGGTCGTCGACAACTATGACTCGTTCGTTTACAACCTGGTGCAGTATTTGGGTGAGTTAGGCGCTGCGGTCGAGGTACGTCGAAACGACGTCGTGACGGTGCAGGACGTGGAACGCTTTGACGGCCTTTTAATTTCGCCGGGGCCGGGCCATCCTCGAGACGCCGGGAACGTCGAAGAGCTCATCCGCCACTGCGCCAAGTCCGCTCAGCCTCTACTCGGCGTTTGCCTTGGCCACCAGGCTCTCGGTGAGGTCTACGGCGCGCAGGTCGTCAACGCTCCGGAGTTGCTGCACGGAAGGTCGAGCGTGGTGACCCACGACGGGTTGGGGCTCTTCGCCGGCGTCCGCTCGCCATTGGTCGTCGGGCGTTATCACTCGCTGGTGGTGGACGAGGCGACCCTGCCCGACGAGCTCATCGTCACCGCGCGCTCTCACGGACTCGTCATGGGGGTTCGACACGCCTCGTTGCCCCTCGTGGGCGTGCAGTTTCACCCCGAATCGGTACTCACCGAGGATGGCTATCTCTTGCTCGCCAACTGGCTCGCGGTGTGCGGTGCGGGAGACCTAAGCACTCGCGCGCGCGAACTGAGTGCTCGCGTCGATCAGATTCGCGCTTCTTTGCCGAGAACGCAGGTTCGCTGAGGTCGGATTGCCTTCGGGTACGAACGCTCGCGCTGCGTTTGCCTAGGATGCGAGCGAGGGACCACGCAAAGGAGCATCATGGCACTCAGCGAAGCGGCGCTCGATGGACGAATTGAAGACCTCGTCGAGAGTTTTCCACCCCAGTCGACGAATCCGGTCACGTTCCTCGGCGAGCAGTTCGACCGGGGACTGGCCTGGGTTCACTTCCCTGAGGGTCTCGGCGGCCTCGGCGGTACGCCGGCCGATCAACTACACGTCCTTCGTCGATTGAGCCGACTCGGAGCGCCGACCGCCGCCGGGCGCAACGTCATTGGCTACGGCATGGTCGCGCCCACTATCGTCACACACGGCACCGATGAGCAGAAGCGACGCTTCTTGCGGCCACTGTTCACTGGCGAAGAAATTTGGTGCCAACTCTTTTCCGAACCGGGGGCCGGGTCGGACGTGGCGACACTGGGCACGCGAGCCGAGCTCGACGGAGACGAGTGGATCGTGACGGGTCAAAAAGTATGGACGACTCTCGCCCACGAAGCCGCCTACGGACTGATTATCGCGCGCACCAACCCCGACGCAGTTAAACACAAGGGAATCACCGCGTTTCTGGTCGACATGCACGCTCCGGGCGTCGACGTTCGTCCACTCTTTCAGGCGACGGGTGAAGCAGAGTTCAATGAGTGCTTCTTTAATGAGGTGCGCGTTCCTGACACGCTGCGCCTGGGCGACGTGGGCGAGGGTTGGGGCGTCTCGATCACGACGCTCATGAATGAGCGCGTCTCGATTGGCGGCACGGTCCCGCCACGGGGATCGGGGCTCATTGGTGAGGCCGTGAAAATCTGGCATCAACGTTGGGCACAGCGAAGCGACGCCTACGCCATGGCGGTGCGTGGCGATCTCATGCGGGCGTGGGTTCGCAACGAAGTGGGTCGTCTCACCAACTGGCGAGCCAGTGATTTGCGGCGTGCCGGCACCCCCGGACCCGAAGGCTCAGTGGCGAAATTGGCCTTCGCGGAAGAGAACCAACGAACGAGCGAGCTCTGCGTCGATCTTTTGGGCGCCGAAGGCATGCTCTACGGCTCCCTTTATCCTCAAGTTCGACCCACCGAGTCGGCGATGAGTGGCGGAGACATGCGTAAAGCGTTCATTCGAATGCGCGCGAACTCCATCGAAGGTGGCACGAGCGAAGTAATGCGAAACATCATCGGAGAACGCGTGCTGGGCCTACCTGGTGAGCCGCGAAACGACAAGGACGTCCCTTGGAAGGACGTGCCGCGCAGCTAAGTCACTCGAAGTTTGGCTCTTCATCGCGAGTGCGCTTGAGCTCGTAAAAACCGGGCGTCGAGGTAACGGTCACGACGCCGTCGAAGAGTCGTCCCGCTTGCTCGCCCTTGGGCGCGGGCGTGACGATGGGTCCGAAGATCGCGACGTCGCCAATCTTGAGAACCGGTGTTCCGACGTCGTTGCCGACGAGGTTCATCCCCGCGAAGTGGCTCGCGCGAAGCGCTTCGTCGTGGGCCGTTGACTCAGCGGCTTGAGCGAGGTCGGCTTCGAGATTGACGTCGTTCAGAGCGCCGGCAATCACGTCATCAAAATCTCTATTGCCCTCGACGTGGCGCCGCCGGCCCATCGCGCTGTAGAGCGGCTCGATGACGGCCGGACCGTGGCGTAGCTCGGCCGCTATCAATACCCGCACGGGCCGATAGGCGCGCTCGAGCCAATCTTGATACTCGGGCGAGAGTTCCTTGTCCTGGTTGAGGATCGCCAAACTCATCACGTGAAAGTTCACGTCGAGGTCGCGAACGGTGGCGGCCTCGAGCAGCCAACGTGACGTCAGCCAGGCCCACGGGCAAGCCGGGTCTACCCAAAGGTCAACGGACTTTGTCATCGGGCCACTCTAATTTGAAGCGTGAGCCTTCAAGACACTCACCACCGCGTTGGTGACTCCGACTGCCATATCGAGATCGAGCATTTCGTCGATTCCGTGTGCGTTGGAGTGCGGACCCAAGACACCGGTGGCGACGAATTGTACGCGGGGATAGCGAAGGGCGAGGGCGCCAAGGAAGGGAATGGAACCGCCTTCGCCCGTGAAGCCTGGTGAGCGACCGAAGGCAACTTGGGAGGCCTCATCGAGGGCCCTCTCGAGCCAGGGTGCGAGCGGGGGAGCGACCCATCCACTCGCGGGGTGAAAGGTGGCGCTTACGTGGGCGTTTGCGGGAACGTTGTCGGTGAGCGCGTTTTTGAGGGCCGTGACGGCCACTTCGGCGTCCACGCTCGGAGGCAGACGAAGTGAAAGTACCGCGGTGGTCGAAGGGCGAAGCACGTTCCCCGCGATTTCGGGTGCCGGGATTCCGCCCATGCCGACGACAGAAAGGGCCGGTGACCAGGTTCGTCGAAGAAGTCGGTCGGCCGCGTCCGAGCCCATCAGCGTCAGTCCCGGCAAGAGCGGCATCTCGTTGGCGACGACGTCGCCGAACTCTTCAGTAATCGCTCGCGCGGCTCGAACGTGCGACTCGGGGATGGTGGCGTGGAGCTCACGAAGGACGATCTCTCCGGTGGCGGAGTCTTCGATGCGCTCGATCAGCTGGCGCAGCACGCGAAAGGAGGAGGGCACGACGCCGCTCGCGACGCCGCTGTGTTGGCCCTGCGTGAGGACGCTCACGGTGAGTTCGACGTTCACGATGCCGCGCAGCGAGGTCGTCACCCAGAGCCGGTCGTAGGTCAGCGCACCCGAGTCGAGACAGATCATCAGCTCGACGTCACCTAGTTCGTTTTCAAGTGCGTCGAGATGCGCGTCTAGGTCGGGGCTACCGCTCTCTTCGCTCGCTTCGATCAATACGACGCAGCGCCCGTGCCCCACGCCCTCGGCTTCGAGTGTCTCAAGGGCCAGCAATGACGAAAAAGTCGCGTAGCCGTCGTCGGCGACGCCACGTCCGTAGAGACGATTCTCTCTTCGCACGGGCGTGAACGGGGCGAGGCCCTCGCTCCACTCGCCCAACGGCGGCTGCTTGTCGAAGTGGCCGTAGAGCACCACGGTGCCGCTCTTTTCGTTGGTCGCCTCCACGGTCACGACGAGCATGGGGGTTCGACCTTCGAGACGCTGGACGCTCACGTCGAAGTTCTTCAGGCGTCGCTGCTGGCACCACTCCACCAAGAGCGCGAGGGCCTCTTCAAGGTGCCCACTTTCTTGCCAGTGTGCGTCGAACATGGGCGAAAGACAGGGGATCGCGACGTAGCGGGTCAACGTTGCCAGGGCGTCACGTTCAAAGTCAGCGAGGGTCAAGGGCATGGCAGTGAGGTTACTGTTTGACCCGGCGCGAGTGCTCGAGCGCACGCCAGCAGTACCAGGCGACCGCGGAACGCTCACCGGCCAGCGGCCCGCCTTGGCTGGCGAGATCGCGTTCGCCGATGGGTTCTTTGAGGTCATGCACTAGCGACCATCCAGCCCGGACCCCGAAGTCGCCGACGGGCCAGACGTCACGTCGGGCCAGGGTGTGCATCAGGTACATCTGCGCCGTCCAGGGGCCCACGCCGCGAACGGCCACCACCTCTTGAAGGACCGCGTCGTCGTCGAGGCGGCCATGGCGAGCGAATCGGAGCGACCCTTCTTGGGCTCGCGTGGCGAGATCGAGCATCGCGGCGGCCTTGGCGTTGGAGAGTCCTGCTTCACGAAGGCGTTGGTGACCCACGAGGAGGATGGCCCTTGGCGCCACGTCGCCGTCGCAGAGGACTTCGACTCGAGCGTGAATCGTGGCGGCGGCTTTGGTCGCGAGGAGTTGAAAGGTGATCGAGCGAACCAGCGACGCGAAGCGCTGTTCGACGGGTGCGCTCCGTCGACGCGGGGGCGGCCCTACGTCTCGAACGACTTGGGTAAAAGCACGGTCACGACGCACGATGAAGTCCGCGATGTCTTCGGGAGCGCGCTTCACGACCACGGCCGTCTCAGCTCCGAGGTCGACTGGTCGGGAGGTAGACGCCTTTGGGGGCGTTGGTGGCGTGCGTGACGACGTCGACCAGGAGCGACTGAATCGCTCGTACCGGGGCCGAAGGAAAGCCGTATCGGCGTGAGGTGAGTACGACACGACGACGGGAAATGCCATCAATTTCAATCGCCACGAAATTGGCACGCAGGTGGGGCGAGAGCATCGTCGCGGGCAGGATCGACGGTCCGTGGCCGTCGAAGGTCATTGAGGCGATGGTGCGCAGCCCATCGAGCTCGACGAGGGCCGTAAGTTCGATACCCGCAGCGCGACTGGCCTCGTCGATCTCTCGGCGAATTGGTGTGCCGCGTAAGGGCAAAAGGACGTCGTAGCGCGAGATCGTGGCGAAACTCAAAGGTCGCGCTTCGCGGGTGAGCGCGTGATGACGGTGAGCGATGACGACGAGGTCTTCGGTGAAGAGGTCGACTTCGCTTAGTTCGGCGGCCATCACCGGCCACGCGAGAACGGCGAGGTCGAGTTGTCCGTTGACCAAGCGCGGCTCGAGAGCGGAGTTCGTTCCCTCTGAGATACGTACGTTCACGTGGGGGTAGTTCACTCGCAGCGATTCGAGGAGCAACGGCACGATCCAACGCCCGGCGGTACCAATCATGCCCAACGTGACGTCGCCTCGAACGTCGGCGTTAAGTTCCGACACGTCTGAAGCAATGGCGCGCACTTCGCGCAGCACCCGTCTGGCTCGCTCGACGACAACAACACCTGACTCGGTCAACGTCCCGGTGGCGCGATCGACGAGCTCGGTCGCAAGGTCACTCTCGAGTCGCGCGACCCGGCTCGAGATGTTGGACTGGACGGTGCCCAGTACCTCTGCGGCGGCCGAGAACGTGCCGTAGTCAGCAATTCCGACCAGGGCTTCAAGTTGTCGGATCTCCATGCATCAATAATACAGATGGAAACTATCTGCCATATCGTGTAGCAAGATACGCGGCCACACGTCATACTTATTTCAGCCTGTTGTACTCAAGTCCCCCCCTGAGTACATCAATGCTTTTGCGAAAGGGCCAACCACCCCCCCCGGTTGGCCCTTTCGCCATTTCTGAGGTTGTTAGCGTGGTGATGATGCCGGGTGCGATTACCTTTCGTGACCGACTGGCCATTTTTGGCGTTCGGATCCTGAATTTCCTTTCTCGCCATTCGGGGAGAGGGTCCGGCACCGTCGTAGGAGGCCGATTGGGGCTCTTGGTAAGCCCCGCGCTTCTTCGAGACCTCGCCGCGGCGCGCAACGTCATTCTCGTGACGGGCACGAACGGAAAGACCACGACGACGGCCATGGTCGCAGCGGGCTGGGGTGGGGAAGTGGCGATGAACCAGACGGGTTCGAACATGCTCGAAGGTCATGTCGCCGCCCTCGTGCAGTCATCGAGCCCTCGCGCGGTTCTCGAGGTCGATGAGAAATGGTTGGGCGCAGCAATTGAGGCGACTTCGCCCGGGGTTGTTGTCCTTTTGAACCTTTCGCGCGATCAGCTCGATCGCTCCAACGAAGTTCGGGCCATCGCCGAGCGGTGGCGCCAACTCTGGATCGAAACGGCCAACACGTCAATCGTCGTGGTGGCCAACGCGAATGACCCGCTCGTGGTCTACGCCGCCGAAACCGCGAACGAAGTTCGTTGGTGCGACGTCGAAACGCCTTGGCTTTCGGACGCGTGGTCGTGTCCTAAATGCACTCGACCGCTGCGATTCTCGTCCACGGATTGGTCGTGTGAGTGCGGGTTTGCTCGGCCACCGGCGACGACGTCGCTTACGGGCGACGAACTCGCCGTTGGCGGGCGCCGAGTGAACATGCACCTCTCGTTGCCGGGTGACTTCAATCGGGCCAACGCGGCGATGGCCCTCACGGCACTCGTCGAAGTCGGCGCGGAGCTTGGCCCCGCTCTCGAGCGCGTCGCTCAACTCGTGGACGTCGCGGGCCGATTCGGAGTGCGACACTGGCGGGGTCACGAACTTCGCCTCACGTTGGCGAAGAATCCTGCCGGCTTCACCGCGATGCTCGAAACCATCGACGCGTTCGCGGGCGAACTTTGGATAGCGATCAACGCCCGAGTCGCGGACGGACGAGACCCCTCGTGGCTCTACGACGTGCCCTTTGAGCGACTGCGCGGGCGAGTGGTGCACTGTTTTGGCGAGCGCCGCCTCGACTTAGCGACGCGTCTTGATTACGCGGGGGTGACCTATGAACTCAGTAGTGCGGATTCGCCTCCTTTGCCCAATTCGCCAGTAACGGTCTTGGCCAACTACACGGCGTTTCAAGAATGGCTCGAAAGGTCGGCGAAGTGATGCGCGTCGTGGCACTCTTTCCGGAACTGCTCGGGACCTACGGTGACGGCGGCAACGCGCTCGTCCTGGCCCAGCGCGCGCGTCGACGTGGATTCGACGTCGAACTACTAGAGGCACGGGTGGGCCAGCAACTGCCGAGCGCCGATATCTATCTGCTCGGCGGAGGCGAGGACGGGCCGCAACGCCAGGCGGTAGACCTGCTGCGTTCACTCGGGCTACGCGACGCGTACGCGTCAGGAGCACACGTCGTGGCGATCTGCGCCGGGCTGCAGATTCTTGGCACCTCCTTTGCCGTGGGGGGCGACGAACAGTACGAAGGTCTGGGTCTGGTCGATGTTGTCACCACGCGTGGAAGTCGGCGGAGTGTTGGAGACATGGCCGTGGCCGTGGGCGACGACGTGCTGGTGGGATTCGAAAATCACGCGGGAGTGAGCGCGCTCGGCGAGGGGATCGCCCCCTTGGGCCAAGTGATTCGCGGACGTGGAAATGATGGTCGTGTAGACGGTTACCGTGCGGATCGACTTTGGGCGACCTACGCGCACGGTCCCGTTTTGGCGATGAACCCGTGGTTCGCTGACGAAATTCTCATGAGCGTGCTCGACGTCGAGCTGAGTCCGCTCCCCTCCGTGGCCGATCAGCTCTACGCCGAACGTCGTCGCGCGCTCGGCCTCTAGTCCTTGTCGCGCACGATGCCGTAGCCGGGGTTGGATCCGACTTCTCGACCAAGTTGCTCGATGGCCGTTTCAATGCGCACGTTGAAGTGCCGGATACTTTCGCCCTCGTCGCAGTGCAGCGCCTTGTCAAAGGCCACGATCACGTGATGGCGTCGCTGACCGGCGCCTTCGACGTAGAGCGGGGCCTTGGCCCAGCGTGGCCCTTGCAGGTAGCCAGACTCGTGAACGTAGGTGGGAATGACCAGAGCCTTTGAACGTTCGCCCAAGTACGCGGCGCCGCCTTTGAACTCGTGGAGGGCTCCGTCGGGGCTGCGTCCGCCCTCGGGATAGATCAGAAGGTTCCAGTGGTCTTCGACGAGTTCGAGGGCGATGAGGGCGCTTCGTCGATTGACCTTGTGACGATCCACGGGAATGGCGTTGAACATCAAGATCGTACGAAAGGCAACTTTTCGGTCCATGAAGAAGTTGTCCATCGCGGCCGCGACGACGGTTCGATTACGCACCCGTCGCGGGAGCGCACTCAACACGAGTGGGGTATCCAGGTGGCTGTTGTGGTTCGCGACGAAGATGAACGGACCCGGGGAGTCGAGATGCTCGAGGCCGCGCACCTCGAGCGTCGCTGCCCAGCGCATGTAGGGGAGCATGAAATATTGCTGGAAGAGGTGACGCGCGAAACGTGCGCTGTAGCGTCTTCCCCACTTTGTTGAATAGTCGAGGCCCAGTTCCGTCATTGCTTACCGGCGGCGAGTGTTCTGCTTCTTGGGCGTATATCGCTTGGAAGGGGTCGGTGGTGCAGCGCGTGAGGTCGTCGCGACGGCCGATGAGTCGCGTGATTTCACCCCACTTCGCCGATTGGCGCGGCGTTCGGCGGACTGCTCTCGCGCCGCGCGGTTTGCACCTTTGAAGGAAGCATCGCCGTACTTTTGCAACCGAAAAGCGCGCATGACGAGCCAGACGCCGAGCAGAAGGAAAAGCGGACCAAAGAAGACCCCGTTGCCTAAGCCGAGGAAGATCGAAAACGTCGCCACGCCGGCTCGCTTTTTGCGCCAGGTGAAATACGTCAAGGCGACGGCCACGATCATGATGAAGAAGAAACGAAACTCCCACGATCCGCTCGAGACGTACGTGACTTCTTGGCAGACTTTGTGGACGAAATGAAATCCGCTCGGGCAACTCCCGTTGGCCAGTGTCTTCGCCGAGGTAATGGTGGGCTGATTGCGGACCCAAAGTAGGGCGGTGAACGCTGCCAAGAGGTAAGCGAAGCCCGCGGCGGCCCAGCTGACACGCTGTTCCAACTGATTGAGACCGAGAATCTCCGAGCGCGGCGCCTTCGATGGGCGCCGGCGGCGACGCGGCGCCTTACTCGGGGTTAAGGATGAGTCGTCGAGATCAGACACAAGTGCAGGCTACTTCGCAGCCAAATATCAGCGGACGAAGTGAACCGATAGCATGGGACTCCCGGGCGCTTAGCTCAGTTGGTTAGAGCGCAGCCTTCACACGGCTGAAGTCGCAGGTTCGAGTCCTGCAGCGCCCACTCCCGGGTAGGTGTAGAAACGGAATCATGAATCCTCCGGTTCGACGCCGTGCCGTACTGGCAAAAGTGATGCTCGCATCTTCGCTATTTGTCATTGCAAATGTCGATGTAGTGGCCCAAGCGGGAGCGAATGGGTCAGTAACGACATTCGGGAGTGTCACCGTTACTGAGGTTGGTGCCACGACAGCCAATGTAAGCGGTTCGGTAGATCCTGGCGGTACTGACACGACGGCCTGGTTCGCGTACGGGGTGAACGATACGGGATCGCTTGACTCGACGACCATGGTTCAAGACCTTGGTGGCGGAACCGCCCTGGTGTCAATCTCCGCGAGCATCACAGGACTTATCCCGGACACGACGTACTACGTCCAACCGGTCGCCGAGAACTCCGCAATTATCACGTACGGACCAGTCGCTTCGTTTATGACCGGTGGTTCGAACACATTGAGTAATCCGCCCGCCGATCACTGGGCAGTCCCGGCGTACACCTTCACCCCGGTGAACGACCACCAGTATCGGGTGGGTCAAACGCTGCCGGCGTGTTGGCGATGGGGTAGAAACGGTACGTTCGTCGCTCGGGCTTCAGCTCCCCATTGCCTCGCACACGAGGTGGCGGCCACTAATCGTGCTCAGAGGGAGGAGCGTCTGCCGGCCATCGTGCTCCCGCGCAACTTCGCCGCGTTGAGCGCTCCGGAGCAGTCGCTTGTTCTCGTGGACATTGAACGCGTGAGTCGGGGCGAAACGCCGGTGCTCGGCGTGTCGGCAAGCGTGAATGTATTCGCCCAACTCGGTGCGCGCGCGAACGCCGACCCGTCCTTGCCCGGGGACAGTGGTGTTGCGGGTGCGACCTATGCCTGGGCCGCCAACTACGCGGGCGCAGTCAGCCCGCTGGACGCGAACTATGAGTGGATGTACACCGATGGCTGGGACGGCAAGTTGACCTTCAACTACGACTGCACGGGACCACACGCGCAGGGGTGTTGGGGCCATCGTGACAATATCCTCGCGGACGCTAACTGGATGCCCTGTAACGAATCGTCGTGCTCGATCGTGATGGGGGCCGGCTACGTGCGTAATGGAGCGGGCGACGGGTTTAGTTCGTACACCGAATTGTTTGTTCAGGTCTCGGGCGTCATGCCTACCTTGTACTACACGTGGAACCAAGCAGTCGCAGCAGGGGCTAAGGCGTAACTCTGAAACCTCTGACCTTTACCCTCGATTCGCCACTACGCATTGGTAGCGTGTTGATGCCCAGGGTAATGTCACCGTTCGCGCAACGATGAACAGCACGGAACGGGCAATAGTATCTTTCACCGAATTTTGAACGCTCGGAGATAAATTAGAACGCTGTCACACCAACCGAGGGCGCACGACACGAAATGGGTTATGAACTGGAGTCCTTCATGGCCCAGTCGTTAATGCGCCATTAGATTGTTGACGTCGGCTCTCCGACACCACCGTCTCCGACACCATCAATCTCCGGCCCCAAGAGGCCTCGCTGTAAAGAAAGTTCAACGCTAGGGCGCCCACGACCGTCACTTCGAGGTGATCGGGGAAGATCGTGACCCACTCCACGAGTCCCTCCACCAGAATGCGCTTTTCGGTTTCGTCAGCGCACCGCCAAACCTCCTCGATGTCCAGGTTCTTGAGAATCGTGGCGACCTCGTCGAAGCGATGTTCGAGGTCGCTCTTTACCCGCTCCTCGATTCGTGCGTCGACGGCGCGGGCCCGAGCAACTTCGATTGCCGCGGTGAGCCTCGTCTCCTCCCGCTGGAAGCCTTCGGTGCTTATCTTCTCTGCGTAGTAGAGCTCGAGGAGCTTACGTCGATCGTCGGAGAGTTTAGCGATGGTCGCAGTGGGCGTGGTCTCTCGGTGTCGCGTGGTTGAATTGAGCGTCTTGACGTTGGACTCGGCTAACTGCTTGGGGATCGCTCTTTGAAGTTGCTCTTCGCGGCTCAAGAGCGAGGGTCCGAGCACGGCGGCTTGAGAGAGTCCCTTGGTTCCCCTCGCCGACTGAGCGCATTCCAGGCCCCGATGGGGGCACTTGTAGAATATCGAGCCCTGGCCGTTTTGCGCGATGGCCATGCGCTTCGTGTAGAGCCCAGAGCGCACGCGACCCGAGAGCACGTCATTTAGAAATGCGTACCGGGTAGATAACCGACTAGATTTCCCCTTGAACGTACTTGAGGGGTGGCCATGACGTGGCGACTGCGCATGGTGATATTGGTTAGTTTTCTGGTGATGGCGGGTGCGATTCCCACCGGTGCCGCGACAGGAATATGGCGTCCGATGAACGCGCCGTCACCGGTGGGTCGCGGTTACGGGATGCCGACGTGTCTTGATGGGAATCACTGTTGGGTCTCCTACGCCAGCAAGAACTCGGCGGGGATCCTCGTCACAGTAGACGGTGGTCGTAGATGGTTCGCGGGTCACTTCGCGACTCCGGTATTCGAAATTGACGGCATCTCATGCGTCTCAATCAATGAATGCGCGGCAGTGGGTTTCGATTTAGGAGCCCAGGGGATGCTACGCGCCGTCGCACTTCATACCAGCGACGGAGGGCGCCAGTGGAGTCTCGCGACACTCCCACCTACCTACGTACCCAGCGCGGGCTCGCCGACGAGCCTCGACACGGTGAACTGTCGCAGTAGTGGGGACTGCGTCGCCATGGGCGCGGGGCCTTCGCCGCCGGCTCAGCCAGTGAACTGTGGGACGGGATGCTCGTACGTTCCCGGTCCAACGAGCGGAACGGTGGCGCTCTGGGCACTCACGAGCACCGATGGCGGGACAACCTGGAGCAGCGAGAGCATCGTCGAGAACTCGATGCCCGACGAGGCCTACCAGGTGACCTGTCCCACCGCGACGACGTGCGCCGGAGTCGGCTTTGGCTTCAGTTCGTGCCCGCCTGGCCAAAAATGCACCGCCCACGGGCTCGCCTTTTACTACGACGCGGCGGCCACGACGCCGTGGAGTCTGGTGTCGGTTCCAACGGGTATCTTCAGCGTGGATTCGCTATCGTGTCCCACCACGACGCTCTGTCTTGCGGTGGGCTCTACCGGTGACGCCGAGTCCGGCCACGGAGTCGTGCTGCGAAGTCTGAACGGTGGAAGCAGCTGGCAGCGCCTTAGGGCGCCCAACGGCTCAAACGCTATCCACTCGATCTCGTGTGTCAACGCTCGAGTTTGCGTCGCGGCGGGAGGTATGGGTACATCAAGTTACGTGCGGCCCACCATGTTTCTCACGACGAATGGCGGCGTCACTTGGCGCGACGAGGCGGTGCCTGCAGTGGGGTTCACCAATGACGTCGCCTGTCCCGATGTCCACTTTTGCGTGATGACGGGGAGTCTCTCCATCTATCCCGCGCACGGGCTCATCTTGGGCGGGTACGCCTAGAGCGAGTTTCCTTACATTGACGTCACGTTGCCGCGTTGCTCTTATGACTGTGTTCGTCTGTTCGTCTGCTCATCGCGTAATCCGTCGTGTGAAGGGCGCCGGGCGATTTCATGATGAGTACGGAGCGAGTGTTCCGGCCACTTGTAACCACAAGGGGAACCGACATCTGCGTTGCGGGCGCTAGAAGGTGTAACACCCAGCGCCAGGGTTCCTTTCTCAGCGAAAAATCCAGACAAGCAGTTACGTGTGGGCTACTGAAAGCCTTCGGCGCTGATCTTCTCCGCGCAGTAGAGCTCGAGGAGCTTGCGTCGATCGTCGGAGAGTTTGGCGATCGTCGCGACGGGACTGGTCTCTCGGCGTCGACAGTGGCATTTTGACATTGCTCACAGCCAACTGCTTGCGAATGGCTTTTTGAAGTTGTTCGTCCTGGCCCAGAAGTGTATACGCGCATAGTCAGACCCTTAATTCACCACCCCGACGGTGATTCCAGGCTGAAACGTCCCACATTTTTGGGACTTGCAGCGACAAATGCTGCGCTCCGCACACACCTGTTGCTTACCCGAGCGTTCCGACTCTGTCCATAGCTTGGACGCCGAAGTTAGGTTACTCTCATGAAGGGCTTTGTTCATCGAAGGAACTGCTGCAAACGGAATAGGGCCGTCGCGTGGGAGGGGCAGATGAATAGTGATAACGCGAAAGCGAAGCACTACCTCGGCGTGAGGCTTGTGCTCTCGCTATCCGCTCTGTTGATTCTCGCGTTGTGCCCGGCCGCATCGGCTGCGTCGAGAATCGCGAAGCTCACGGTCACGTTCACTGCGGTGCCCGCGCCGAAAACGACACTTCGCGTTGCCGCACTTTCCTCGGTAGCCTGCACCTCGCGGCAATTCTGCGTCGCAGTTGGCCCGAACTACTCCGAAGTGACCGCCGAGAAGACAGTGAGTGCTCCCACCGTGATCGACCAGTTCAACGGGCGTGTCTGGACCAGGTCGAAGAGCCCGAGCCCCAGTGCGAAACTCAATATCCTGGAATCAGTATCGTGCTCGTCGTCGACATTCTGTTTGGCAGTAGGCGGCGACGAAGTCCGTGGCACCGAAGTGCCATTGACCGAGCGCTTCAACGGGCACTCGTGGTCCGTCGTCAGCAACTCCACGCTGTATCCCGGAACCCCCACGACGAGCATGACGATGTCACTCAGTAGCGTTTCCTGCGTGTCCGCCTCATTTTGTATGGCCGTCGGCACAGTAATTAGAGGTTCCTCGCAAAATGGCTTTTTATATTCCACTGTTCAAGGCCAATTCAACGGCTCGGTATGGACACGTTCGCCTGACTCTTATAACGGCCAATTGACCTCGGTTTCGTGCGTATCGAAGACCTCCTGTATCGCCGGCGGTCAAGGGCCGCCAGGCTCGGTGGTGGCATCTTTTGCCGACTTCAACGGCAAATCCTGGGGCGGCTTATTAAATTACAGTACGCCGTTTGGTAAATTGGGTCCCTCTGGCGCCTCCGGATCGGCCAGCGCAATTACGGGTGTGTCATGCGTTAAGGGGCTGTTTAGGGGGACCGTACCATCCGCCATGGGTCGCCTTTGCCTGGTTGAAGGATGGGGGCTTCCTAACGGGCGTTACACGCCGTTCGTTGGGTATGTGACACCGGCAAACGGGGCGCAACAGGAGAACCCGGTGACATTCGTGCACCACCCAGGCCTGAATCCAGTCGGGATGGCTTGCGTTTCGACTGGATGTGTCGTGATCGGCAAAGTCTCCAATGCCTCCTCGTCAGCGTTCGCCGCGGTTTTCGCTGGTGCGTGGTCGCTTAGACCAACGGCCGCACCACCAGGTGGCGAATTTATCGGCGTAGCTTGCGTGCGCACTTGGTGCGTAGCGGTTGGCACGGTAGGTAAGTCGTCGGAAGGCGCCCTAATTGAGCAGACGACGTAAGCATTTACGCCGTCTGCTCGATGGGCTCCTAGGTCAGGTCGAGGTTCGCGCCCGAACCCGGCGATTCGTGATGGCACAAAGGCCGTGTGGTTAGATCGACGGGGAGCAGTTGAGGACGACGTCGGTACGGCGGTCACGTCTCCGAAACCAGAGCATTCAAGCCACTAATCGCCAGTGCCTGGTGGCATTCCTGTCGCGTCGGGTCTCCAACGTGAAATGTCATGTTGCAGATTTTCCGGGACAGACGAACCCCAGAGACTAATCGTCCCTCCTCGGCTGGTAGTTCTTGGCGGGGTTAAGCGTGGCGACTTCAATCGGTCAGCGCAACGAGCTCGGCGAGTTTCTCCAATGGTGTCATATAGCCGAAGCTTAATGCCCCGGTTCACCCTCACGCGGTTCGAGTCACGCGGGATGCCCTATTAAGCGATCTGTGAACGGCAACTACGATTTATCGCGAGGTCTGGTCGAAGCGGCTGACTCTGAGGTCTACGGCCGGACTCGCCTTCGACCGTGCCAGATGGCAAGCGGTTTGATCTCGACAATCGGCAAACTCATCATGGGGGAGTACTCCTCGTTCGTGTAAACACCCGTCTCGACCTCGACCAGGTCGTTGGGACGGGCGCCGGCCTCTTGGAGTCCCGACCTGACTATCAGGATCCATCTTCTCTTCAACAGTTTGAAGGGCTCGTCCAGGCGAACCTCGACGTCGTAGCGCTTTCCCCGTTGCGTTTGCCGATCGAGTTCCTGCACGCAGAACGAAACCTGCCCGTCAAGTTGGATTGGCCGATTCCAGAAGATGGCAACGCATCGAGAGGTACTCCGTTGGAGTTACCACTCAGCGGAACTTAATCTGACAGGGCGAGTTTCGATGTATTTCACCTGGGTAAAGAACGTTGCACCTTAACCTTTCGTGACGACTCAATCTGCGGCATCTAAGGATGCGTAACAGCCAATGCGAGTCATGACTCTGCAAGGAGACAATTACCGCCCCTTTTCCTGAGTCCTAATGCTCTCTCGATTGACAGATCATAAATTGAAAGTATTCAAGTTCAACAGGATCAAATAGAACCACTGAATTGACCTCGCGTTCTACGGAGTCCATGACGATGAAATATGAAGTAAAGCAACCTCAGCCCAGTGTCGGCTGAGGTTGTTTTGCCCCACAAAATGCTCCACAAATCGCGTCGTGTGCAGTTTGCTCACGTCGTCTCTTGTTGTCTTTAGTCCTGGTCAAAGTGGTCTGTCGTCGCGTCGCGTAGTACGGTGAAAAGCGTATTAACACTTTCACACGGCTGAGGTCGAGGGTTCGAGTCCCCCAGCGCCCACTTCGATGTCACAATTACAACGGTCACAACTACAACTTTCACCAATACATCGACACCATCGGTTACAGGTGATGCGGACCGAGGCCGCGCCTTCGACCTGCGTTTGCGTCCTCCAGGACCGTCGAATTCTTACCCGTTCTATGACTAATGTGGTCGTCGTGGCCAACTGAGCGCCATGGGTCGTCGGCAGGATCGCTGCTCGGATCCTGCCTGGTCAGGCCTAGGACTTCAATGCTGCGCCATTCAGAGATTCGGGCATTCACGGGCCTGGAGAATTCGTAAGTAACTGGGCATGTACGTAACAAGTTCGCTACACTAGTAGGCGTGGATGCAGTTATGCAGGCGCTGGCCGACCTCAATCGCCGCACGGTGCTCGAGATCCTGCGCGACCACGAGGCCACGGCAGGGGAGCTCGCCGACGCGCTGCCGATCGCTCGCCCAGGTGTTTCGCGACACCTCCGGGTCCTACGCCAGGCCGGACTCGTCGACGTACGCCAGGACGCCCAGCGGCGGATCTACCGCCTGCGTCCGGAGGGATTGATTGAGATCGACGAGTGGTTGGAGGCTTACCGAGGTTTGTGGCGTCATCGACTCGACGCGCTGCACACCGAGGTCAAACGTGGAAGGAAGGCGAAGAAATGAAGACGATTGGCACGATGCACGCGCTCGACCAGAAGCGCGGAGCAGTCCGTATTGAAGAACTCTATGACACCGGCATAGGCGACCTCTGGGAGGCGTGTACCTCGCCAGAGCGGCTTGCGCGCTGGCTCGCGAAGGTTTCGGGCGAACTGAAAGTCGGTGGCATCGTTGAATTGACTTTCACGAGCACGTGGACCGGCCCAGCGAGGGTCGAGATCTGCGACGCGCCGCACCACCTACTGCTCACCATGGAGCCGGGCACCGAGGACGAGACTCAGCTCGAGGCGTGGTTCACCGAGGAGGAGTCTCAGACCCGACTGGTCGTCGAGGAGCGTGGCCTACCGGTCG
>Ga0307372_10004861_pt1 | contig 20473 bp, 16 predicted proteins | sample OX1MG_FD_202533 | JGI IMG/M metagenome (GOLD analysis project Ga0307372, IMG submission 202533) | Soil microbial communities from Risofladan, Vaasa, Finland - OX-1 | ecosystem: Environmental > Terrestrial > Soil > Coastal area > Acid sulfate soil | place: Finland: Risofladan, Vaasa | collected...
TCGAAGACGCGCGCCGCGTCATCAAGCTCTACCACGAGAAGGGGGGCGGCTCGATGGCGGATCCCAAGACGGGCGAGATGATCGACGAGGCGACGATCAAGATCGCGCTGATGGATCTGGCCAAGGGAGCGCAAGCCGGCCTGGTGAGCGACACGGAGTTGCGCGAGTGGTCCGCCAAGAGCCGCGACATCACGGGCTACGACATCCTCGAGCTGATGCGCCGCGTCGCGTAGCGCATTGCGCAGCGCCCTCATCCACGCGTCACGTTGCGCCGTTCACGGACGAGAGGGCGGATGTGTTATTGATCGGCGCAAATCCGAGTAGGGGAGAGACCGCCGATGCCGTCGAAAAGTCTGATTGCCGATAGCCCGCGCGAAGCTGGGCTCGATAGCGCGAAGGTCGAGGCGCTGCTCGAGCGCGCGCAGCGCGAAGTGCAAGAGGGGCTGCTGCCCTCCGTGCAGATCGCTATAGCGCGCAATGGAAAGATCGGCGCGATGCGCTCGTTTGGGCATGCGGTCCAGGGCGGCGCCGATAGGCCCGCCACCAACGACACGCTCTACACGATCTTCTCCTGCACCAAGGCGATCATGTCGGCCGCGGCATGGATTCTCATCGGCGAAGGCAAGCTCGACCCCGCCGAGCGCGTCGCCGCGATCATTCCCGAGTTCGCAAGCAACGGCAAAGCCGCGATCACCGTCGAGCAGGTGCTGCTCCACGTCGGCGGATTTCCCAACGCGCCCTATCCGCAGGATGAATGGCTCGATCGGAAAAAACGCGTCGAGCGGTTCGCGAAGTGGCGGCTGGAATGGCCGGTCGGCAGCAAGTTCGAGTACCATCCGACCTCGGGCTTCTGGGTGATCGCCGAAATAGTCGAGCGGCGAACGGGCAAGGACTTTCGCGATTTCGTGCGCGAGCGGATTGCGCTGCCGCTTGGCTTGTCGGAGATGCGCGTCGGACTTCCGCGCGAATCGCACGATCGCGTTGCCGAGCTATGCTACGTCGGCGAGGCGCTGAGCGACGCCGAGCGCAAGAAGCTCGGTCTGCCGCCGATGCCCGAGACGGAAGTCACCGAGGAGGCGATTCTTGGGTTCAATCGTCCCAATGTGCGCGAGGCCGGTGTGCCGGGCGGCGGCGGAATCATGACGGCGGGCGACCTTGCGCTCTTCTACCAGGGGCTGCTGCATAATCGCGATACCAAGGGCGCGCCGATCTGGAAGCCCGACGCGCTCAAGGATGCGTTGCGGGTGCGCTCGGGCGACTACAAAGACCCCGTCTTCGGAGTGCCGTGCAATCGGGCGCTCGGCGTGGTGATCGCGGGCGGCGACGGACGCGCGAATTATCGCGGCTTCGGCAGGACCAATTCGGCGCTTGCGTTCGGGCATGGCGGCGCCGGCGGTCAAATCGGATGGGCCGACCCGGCGACCGGAATCTCGATCGGGTACTGCACCAACGGCTTCGATCGCAATGACCTGCGCCAGGCGCGCCGCGGGGTCGCGATCTCAAGTCTCGCAGCGGTCTGCGCGGGGTAGGAGCCTGATGCGATGCGCGTGGCGCTTCGCCTGGAAATTGCGGAGCGGGTAAACTGGACCGCGATGCTTACCATCCGAAAAGCGAACCGCCGCGGACACACGGTACTCGACTGGCTCGACAGCCATCATACTTTCTCGTTCGGCGAGTATTACGAACCCGCCGCAATGGGATTTTCGGTGTTGCGCGTGATCAACGACGACACCGTGGCCGCGCGCGGCGGCTTTCCGACGCATCCGCATAACAACATGGAGATCGTGACCTGGGTGCTCTCCGGCGCGCTCGAGCATCGCGACAGCATGGGCAATGGCTCCATCATCCGCCCCGGAGACGCGCAGCGGATGACCGCAGGGACGGGAGTCACGCACAGCGAGTTCAACGCCTCGACGACCGCACCGGTGCATTTTTTGCAAATGTGGGTATTGCCCGAGCGGCGCGGGCTGGAGCCCGGTTATGAGCAGCGCAATTTCGCCGAGGCCGACCGCCGCGGCCGGATGCGCCTGATCGCGTCGCCTGACGGCGCGGATGGATCGATAACGATTCATCAGGACGCGCGGCTTTACGATGGAATCCTCGGCGCGGGCGCGTCGCTCGAGCAACGGCTAGATAAGTCGCGCAAGGGATGGCTCCACGTCGCGCGCGGCGCGATCAAAGCAAACGACGCGACGCTCCAGGCGGGTGACGGCGCGGCGATCGAAAATGAGTCCGAGCTCAAGCTCGCCGCTTCTGACGATTCTGAGGTGCTGCTTTTCGATCTGCCGTGAGGTGGCGCTATTCGGCGAACGGGTTGCGCACGACGATCGTTGCCTCGCGATCGGCGCCGACTCCCACCATCGCTATCTGCACGCCGACCACCTCGGCAATTCTGTCGATATAGCGCCGGGTGCTTGCCGGCAAATCTGAGAGCTGCCGCGCGTCGGACAGCGGCTCGTTCCATCCCGGCAGTTCTTCAAAGATCGGCTTTGCCGTCTCTATCGAATGCCGCCCCAGAGGCACGGTGTCGTAGCGCTTGCCCTTGTACGTGTACCCGACGCAGATTTTTATCGGATCGATTCCGGTCAGTACGTCGAGCTTGGTAACCGCCAGACCCCACAGACCGTTGACCCGCGCCGAGAGACGACCGAGCACGGCGTCGTACCATCCGATGCGTCGCGGCCTGCCGGTGGCGCTGCCGAATTCGCCGCCTTCCTCGCGCAGCGAGTCGGCCAGGTAGCCGGAAATCTCGGTCGGAAAGGGTCCGGCACCGACGCGCGTGGTGTAGCCCTTGCTGATGCCAAGGACGGCGTCGAGCGCGCCGGGACCGAGCCCGGTACCCGCGAACGCGCCGCTCGCGACGCAGTTGGATGAGGTCACGAAGGGATAGGTGCCGTGATCGATATCCAGCATCGTGCCGTGCGCGCCTTCGAACAGGACGCGCTTGCCGGCCGCGATCGCGGCGGCCAGGTACTCGCCGGTGTCGCACAGGTAGGGAAGGATTCGGCGGCGCTCGCGCTTCATCACCTCGAGGATCTGCGCGCCGTTTAGAGGCTTGGCCTTGAGCACCGCTTTCAAATAGGCGTTTTTCTCGCTGACGTTGCGGCGCAAGCGGTCCGCGAAGAGCTTGAAGTTGAGCAGGTCGTCGAAGCGCAGCCCGACGCGCGCCATCTTGTCTTCATAAGTGGGGCCGATGCCGAAGCCGGTGGTGCCGATCGCGCGTTTGCCGGCGCGAGTCTCGCGGGCGCGATCGATCGCACGATGATAGGGCATCACCATGTGCGCTTCGAAGCTGAGCTTCAAGTTTTTGGTGTCGAAGCCGCGGCGCTTTTTGAGATCGTCAATCTCGGCGAGGAGTGCGATCGGATCGACGACCGCACCGTTGCCGATCACGCAGATCTTGCCCGGATGCAGCGCGCCGGCGGGGACCAGGCGCAGGATATATTTCTCGCCATCGACGACGATCGTGTGCGCCGCGTTATTGCCGCCCTGGAAACGGACGACGATATCGGCGTCGTGGGCGAGCAAATCGATAATCTTGCCCTTGCCCTCGTCGCCCCATTGCGTACCGACGACAGCTACTGTGTTCATCGAATTCCCCCGCGCGCGCAGGCACGCGCCGCGCGCATCCTCAGATGACGCGCCCGTTCGCGATTGTCCGTTCCTTCACAGCTTAAGCAGCGTCGCCGACGTGATGGCTGAAACCGTCTTGAGCTTTTCAAGCACGGCGGCCGGCACCGCGCAGTCAACTTCGATCAGGCTGAGCGCGGTTCCTCCGACGCGGTCGCGGCCCAGCTCAAGTCCGGCGATATTGATCCCCGATTCGCCGAGCAGCGTGCCGACCGCGCCGACCACTCCCGGAACGTCACGGTTATGGAGCATCAGGAAGTAGCCCTCGGGGACCGCCTCGACGCGGTAGCCGTCGATTCGCGTCAGGCGCATCGCGCGATTACCGAGCACCGCTCCCGAGACGTCATGCTCGCCCGCGGCGGTGCGCACCGTAACCGACAGCGTGTTGTGATAATCGGTGACTTCGCGCGAGCGGGACTCCGCGATACGGATGCCGCGCTCGGATGCGATATAAGGGGCGTTGACGGCGTTCAATTGCTCATCGAGGAATCCGCTCATCAGGCCTTTCAAGACCGCGGCGGTAATCGCGTCGGGTTTGAGATTTGCGGCCTCGCCGCCGAACGATACGGTGACGCTGGTGGGCGCTCCAGCGATCAACTGGGCGACCAGGCGCCCGAGCTTTTCGCCGAGCGTAAGATGAGGCCCGAGAATCTCGAGCTCTTTGGGCGTGACCGCCGGTATATTAACCGCGTTGCGAATCGTGCCGTCGATCAGGAAGTCCGCCACCTGCTGCGCGATATCGACGGAGACCTGGACCTGCGCTTCGTCGGTGGCGGCGCCCAGATGGGGCGTCGCGATCACGGCGTCTAGCTTGAGCAGCGGATGGTCGGGCGGGGGCGGCTCCTCGACGAACACGTCGAGTGCGGCGCCTGCGACTTTGCCGGAGACGATCGCGTCGGCAAGGGCCTTTTCGTCGATAATTCCGCCGCGCGCGCAATTGATCACGCGCACGCCCTTTTTCATTTTCGCGAACGCCGCCGCATTGACAAGCCCGCGCGTGTCGTCAGTCAAAGGCGTGTGCACGGTGATAAAATCGGCGCGCGTGAACAGCTCCGAGAGGCTCACCAGCTCGATGCCAAGGCGGGCGGCGGCTTCGGCGGTGAGAATCGGGTCGTAGCCGATGACCTTCATCTTGAGGCCGCTGGCGCGGTCGGCGACGATCCGCCCGATATTGCCCAGGCCAACAACGCCCAGCGTCTTGTTGCAAATCTCGGCGCCGGTGAACTTGTTGCGTTCCCATTTGCCCGCGTGCAGAGAAGCGTTGGCGGCGGGAATGTGCCGCGCCATCGCCATCATCATCGAGATCGCGTGCTCGGCGGTGGTGACGCTGTTGCCGAGCGGGCTGTTCATTACGACGATTCCGCGCCGCGTCGCGGGCGGAATATCGACGTTATCGACGCCGACTCCCGCTCGTCCGATTACGCGCAGGCGCGTGGCGCGCTCGATTATTTCCTTGGTGACTTTGGTGCCGCTGCGGATCAGCAGGGCGTCGTAGTCGGCAATAATCGCGGCCAGCTCGGCGGATTTCAGCCCCGTCTTGATGTCGAATTTGAGTTGAGGATAGCGCTTGAGAACCTCGATTCCCTGAGGAGCCAGCGTATCGCTAAGCAGAACGCGGAAGCTGTCCGCCATGTTTTTTTCAAATGCTCCGTGCGATTCGTGATTGGACCGCGGCGACGCCCGCGCCGGTCCGGAATTCGTAGCCCAGGTTGGCGAGGCCCGCTTCGAGCGCGCTGACGGCGATCAGCATATCGAACGGCGTCAGGTTCCCCATATGCCCGATTCGGACGAGCTTGCCCTTCATCTGGTCCTGTCCGCCCTGCACCGCGACGCCCAGCACGTCGCGCATGTATTTCACCAGCTTGCCGCTGTCGAAGCCGTCGGGAACGATAAGTCCGGTGACGCCGGGAGCGGGATTTTCGGGCGCGATAAGTTCGAGCCCCAGCGCAAGCCCGGCTTCGCGCGTCGCCAGCGCCATCGCCGCGTGGCGCGCGAACACGCGCGGCAGAGTCTCGGCGTGCAGCAGCTCCATCGATTTGTTGAGCCCGAGGATCAATCCGACGGCGGGCGTGAACGCGGTGGTATGCTCGTCGCGTTGCGCCTTCAATTCCTTGGGAAGGTCGAAATAGAATTTTGGCGTCTTGTTCTTTTTCGCCGCTTCGATTCCGCGCTCCGACAGCACCACGATTCCGAGACCCGGCGGCAGCATCAGCGCCTTCTGGCTGCCGGTGATGAACGCATCAACGCCCCAATCGTCCATCTTCTGCTCGAACACGCCGACCGACGTGATTCCATCGACGATCAGCATCGCGCCGCGCCGGCGCGTGACCTCGCCGATCGCGCCAATCGGATGAATCGCGCAAGTCGAGGTCTCGCTGGCCTGCACCAGGACGGCCTTGGCGTCGGGATGCGCCTTTAGCGCGTCGTCGATCTGTTCGGGGCGCACGGCGCGGCCCCATTCGACTTTGATCTCGTGCGGGACCATCCCGAACGCGGCCAGGATTTTGCCCCATCGCTCGCCGAACTTGCCGCCATTGACAAAGATCGCATGATCGCCCGGCGCCAGGAGGTTGATGATAGAGGCTTCCATCGCGCCGGTTCCCGATGACGACAGCAGGATCGGCTCCTGCGCGGTCCCGAACAGCGGCTTCAGGCGCTCGCGCGCCTGGTCGAGCGCGGCGCTGAACGCGGGGGTGCGATGATGAATGATTGGCTGAGCCATCTCGAGCAGCACTTCTGGCGGCACGGAGACGGGGCCGGGAGTGAACAGATATTTTTTTGTGGGTGTCAAAATAGCTTCTCGATGGGACGGCGCCACGAATATAGCGAGCGGGAATGAACCCAAGGTCTGGCAAAAAAAAGCCTGGTGTCCGCAGGCGCGGAACGCCAGACCCCGACTGCCAAACCCCAATTTCATGCCCGGGACATCCCGAGCCCCCGTCCTCACTATGTGGATATCGGAGCGTTCCCGGAGAGTCAAGTTTGCGCGCTGTGGATGCGCTATGTTTGCGCACAGGCGGCCGCGCGTTGAAAACCCGCGCCGCTGATGATTTAACGAATACTCCCGCGATGCCGATAGAAACAAATGCCGATAGAACATGAAACCCGCGACGGCGCGCTGGTCTGGATCCGCAACCCGATCACCGGCGTCGTTTCCTACGTCGTTGACGTGCGCGCGAAAAGCTTCGCGTTCACGCTCGGGCGAGAGGCCGGCAATTCCGCGCGCGGCGCGGCGCTCAGCGCGGAGCATATTCGCCGCGCGACCGAGAGTTGTCCGTTCTGTCCCGCCAATGAGGCATTGACGACCGCCGAGATTTTTCGCGTGACTCCGGCCGAGATGCCCGGATGGACCGGAGGCGCGTCGCGCGCCGCCGACGAGTGGGTGGTACGCGTGTTCCACAATCTCTTTCCGCGTATTCCGGCCGAGCTGACCGCGAGCCGCAACGAGTCGTATATCGTGGTCGAGGATCCGCGCCATTTCGTCGATAATCCGCGCACGTCCGGTGACCTGATTTTCACCGGCGCGCTCGGCGAGGAGCACTTCTTTCACCTGCTGCAAGCGGACGTGCGCGTGATGCGCCTTGCGCGCGAGAATCGCGCGGTGCGTGCGATCGTAATCCGCAAGAACCAGGGCCGCGAATCGGGCGCCTCGCAGCCGCATTTGCATCAGCAGATTCTCGGATCGCCGGAGCCGTTTCCGGCGGTCGCGGCCGAGGCGCACGCGTCGCGTGAGACGCCGGGATTGTTCGAGGAGATCATCAACCTGATGGACCGGCTCGGGCTGACGATCGAGAACCGGGGCAATATCGTCAGCTACGCGAGCCCGATCGGCGTATTTCCGCGCAGCTATGATGTCGTAATGCATCAATATCGCGACGCGCAGTTGCCGGATCTGTCGAGCGAAGAGTTGCGCGAGTTCGCCGGCGCGATTTACCGGATCCTTGCGCTGATGGGGCCCCTGCCGCTCGATTACGAAATTCATCAGGGCGAGGGGCTGCCGCTGCACGCGCATATCAACGCGCGGCTGTATCCGTACTCGAATGTCGCCGGAACACTGAACTTGCCGAACACGCTGCTCGCGAGCGCCGCCGCGATCAGAGAAGCGATCACGCGCGGGTGAAGTTTCGGAGATAGAGACTCGCGAGAGACCGGCGGCCATACAGGGCCGTCCCTGAAGAATTCATTCCGGTAGCGGCCGGCGGCTCGCCGGGGGAAGCCTACTCGGCCTTCCAGGCGGGCTTGCGCTTCTCCAGGAACGCGCGGACGCCTTCCTTCGCGTCTTTGCTCACACGGACTTCGCGCGCAAGGCGCAGGAGATCGTCGTGCCATGCGTCGAAGGTGTCGGCCATGCAGCGGCGCACCGTCGCCTTCATCGCACGCAAAGCAAGCGGAGCATTGTCGGCGATTTTTTCGGCCAGCGCGGTCGTGACTTCGGCGAGCTTGGCGTCGGGCACCACTTCATGGACCATCGCCATATGCCGTCCGCGTTCGGCGTCGATGAGTTCGGCGGTGTAGAGAATCCATGCGGTGTTCGCGGAGCCGCAGATTTCGATCAGCTTGCGCGTGAAATCGTACGGCACCATCAGGCCCACTCGCCCGAGCGTCATGCCGAGCTTGGCGTTTGCGCTCGCGACGCGCAGATCGCAATGCAGCGCCAGCTCGAGTCCGCCGGCCAGGGCCGCGCCGTGTACTGCCGCGATCGTTGGGACCGGAAAGCGCTCGAGGCGGCCGAATACATACTCGAGCGATGTTGGATTGTGGCCGCCCTCGGCTTCGTCAACTTCTCGAAGGTCGATTCCCGCGCAAAAGCTCGCGCCCTCGCCGCGCAAGAGCAGCGCGCGAATTTCCTTGTCGTTCTCGAATTGGGCGAGCGCCTGATTCAGCGCTTCGATCAGCGGCTGATTGAGCGCGTTGCGCTTTTCCGGACGATTTAGAGTCAGCACCGCGTAGTTCGCGTGGCGGGTTACCTTCAATACCTGCTCGGCCATTTCGATCGCTCCTGCTTGTGCGCATCGCGCGGATTATTGCCGCGGCTCAGACGAAGCATCGCATGCGACCTGCGCGTCTTCAAGTTCCCGGAGAGTAGTTGCGAATCGGGCAGGGCGATCAGGATGCGGAGGACCAGACGGCCGGAAGGATCAGCACGTTTGGCGCAAGGGGTCTTGAAGATGGAGCGGGAATCTCGATAAGCATCGGCCGTCCGACCGGATTCGTGCGCGGACCGCGCATCCGGCCGAAGCGTCCGAATCGTGGCACGAGAGTATCCGGCGCGGTGACGATCGAGCCGGGCCCTAGGTGCATCACATAGTTACTTCCCGGGCGATCGAACGAGAACTGTTGCGCCGATGCGACTATTGGTGCTGCAAACATCGCGATTGCCAAAGCGGCAACACCGATCAGCGGGCGCATCAATTTGTGCATGCCAGCTCCCACGCCTTTTAGACGTATATACCAGCAAAGTGATTCAGAAAATTCTCCTCGCTCTGATAAGGAAGAGGTCGGGTGAGGGTCCTCGTTCAGCGCGGCGCGCAGGGACGCGCTATTTAGAACAAAGCTCGCGCACAGAATTCAAGGCGCGCGGCAAACTGATGCCGCGCGCGGATCGGACCCTCACCTGACCTCTCCCGGAAGTCGGGAGAGGGACCAGAGGGGATCGGACAGAATTGCTCACGTTACGATGCTCAGCATCCGGTCCTTGATGAAGATGAACTTGCGCGGAGCGTTGCCGCCAAGATGTTTCGCCACTGCTTCGCTTTGTAGCGCCATAGCCTTGACCTCGTCTTCACCCGCTCCCGCGGCGACCTGCAGGCGTTCGCGCACTTTGCCGTTGACCTGTACCACGATGGTGACGGTCTCCGCGCGCGCCAACGCGGCGTCGAATGCCGGCCAGCGCTCGCGATGGACAGAGTTCTGATGTCCCAGGGCGCGCCATAGCTCTTCGCCGACATACGGCGCCATCGGGGCCAGCATCAGGACGAAGGACTCGACGACGAATCGATTCAGGTTTTCCGGTTCGAGTTTGGCGACGTAGTTGAGATGCTCCATCATCGCCGCCAGTCCGGTGTTGAAGCGCATCTGCTCGAGATGCTCGGTGGCGATACGCAAGGTCTTGTGCGCGCGATGAATTGTCTCGTCAGAGACAGCGCCTTCGGGACATCCGGCTTCGACGTAACGCCGCACCCATGACCACACGCGGACGATGAATCGCTCGGTTCCGGCGACACCGCTTTCGTTCCACTTGGTGTCCTCGTCGAACGGCCCCATGAACAGCTCCCAGAGCCGCAACGCGTCGGCGCCGTATTTTTCGATCATCGAGTCTGGAGTGACGACGTTGCCCTTGGACTTTGACATCCGTTGTCCGTCGGCCGCCCACACCACGCCTTGATTGCGCAGCTTGGGAAAAGGTTCCTGGAACGAGATCAGCTCCGCGTCGAACATCACCTTGGTCCACATCCGCGCGTAGAGCAGATGCATGACGGCGTGCTCGGCGCCGCCGACGTAGAGATCGACCGGCAGCCAGTAATCGACCGCAGCGCGATCGAACGGAGCGCGATCCTCATGCGGAGACGCGAAACGCAGAAAATACCACGACGAGCACGCGAAGCCGTCGAGCGTGTCGGTCTCGCGCTCGGCCGGTCCACCGCATTTCGGACAAGTCGTGTTGACGAATTCGGGAACGTTGGCGAGCGGAGAGCGGCCGGTGCCCGACGGCTGATAATCCTTCATCGGCGGCAGGCGTACGGGCAGTTGATCCTCGGGCACCGGAACAATTCCGCATTCAGCCTTGCAATAGACGATCGGAATCGGGCATCCCCAGTAGCGCTGCCGCGAGATGAGCCAATCGCGCATCCTGTAGCTGACGGTGGGCTTGCCGATCCCGTGGTGCTCGGCGTAATCGCAAATGGCGCGAAGTGCGGCGGCGGTGGTCTTTCCGTCAAGGAAGCCCGAGTTGATCGCAACCCCATGTTCCGTGAAGGCGCGGTCGGCGGCCGGTGCGGAGCCGTCGGCGGGCGCGGTGACGCGCGGAATCTCGAGGCCGTACTTGCGGGCGAACTCGAAATCACGCTGGTCTTCGCCGGGCGCGGCCATGATCGCGCCAGTGCCGTAGCCCATCAGGACGTAGTCGGCGATCCAGATCGGAATATCTTTTTTCGTGAAAACATTGTGCGCGTATGCTCCCGTGAATACGCCGGTCTTTTCCTTGACCGTGGACATCCGCTCGATCTCGCTCTGCCGGCGGGCCTCGGACGCATAGTGCTCGACAGCGGAGCGCTGCGCGTCAGTCGCGATTTGTGCGACGAGCGGATGTTCTGGAGCCAGCACCATGAACGACACGCCAAATACGGTATCGGGACGCGTGGTGAAGAAGCGCACTTCTTTCCCCGCGTGGCCGGTGACCGGAAAGGCAAGCTCCGCGCCTTCGCTGCGGCCGATCCAATTGCGCTGCATCAGCTTTATCGGCTCGGGCCAATCGATTCCGTCCAGATCATCGAGCAGCCGATCCGCGTAATCGGTAATCCTGATGTACCACTGCTCGAGATCCTTCTTGGTCACCGGATTGTCCGGATGGCGCCAGCAGCATCCGTTGACCACCTGCTCGTTGGCCAGGATGGTGCGGCATTTGTCGCACCACCATTGCGAGCCGGTCGCGCGGTAAGCGAGTCCGCGTTTCAGCAGCATCAGGAAGAACCACTGCGTCCATTTGTAGTACTCGGGGGCGGAGGAATTGATCTCGCGCGACCAGTCGTAGGCGCATCCTGAGATGGTGAGCTGGCGTTTGAAGTTGGCGGCGTAGCGCGGCACGGTTTCGCTCGGATGAGCGCCGCGCAGCATCGCTTCGTTTTCCGCCGGCAGCCCGAACGCGTCCCATCCCATCGGATGCAGCACGTTAAACCCGGTCATTCGTTTGTAGCGGCCGATAACGTCGCACGGGACATAGTTGTGCAGATGCCCGACGCTGAGCCCGTTGCCCGAAGGGTAGGGGAACATCTCGAGCACATAGAACTTGGGCCGTTCGGGAGTTTCGGGCGTGCGATACAGATCGGCGCGCTCCCATTCGGATTGCCAGTAGGGTTCGATTTTCCCTGGATCGTAACGTTCGTCCATCTTGAATGATGCGTCCCCGGCGCAAGTGAACGGAGTTTAGCGCGCGTGCGAACGCGGATAAACCGGCGGATCAGGCCAGCGCGATCGTCGGGATCGCAGCAAGAGGGCGGGTGATGGTCTTAGGCATCTTCTCGTCCTCGCACTTCACTGACTGAAAGGGCGACGCAGAAAAATGCGGAATCCCGATCCGCGCGCGCTCGCGGTGCGTCCACCGAAGTCCGAGCAACGAACTCTAAACAAGCGCTCGCGCGCCAGCGTGTGGAAAAACCGGCTTTGCGCTGATATTCGCGTGTTCACTTCGGGTGTAGAATCCTGCGTTGATGCTACTGCGCCGTCGCCACGCCAAACCCTCATCGGACCCTCTGACCAGCGACATCGTAGATCGCGCCCAGCGTCTTGACCGCGAGCAAGCGGAGCTTCGCGCGCGGCCCGAAGGCGAGCGCCAGCTTCGATTCCTCGCGGCGCAGATCGTAGGAGCGGCGCAGGTCGCGCCGGTCATCGGCGGCGCTATGGAGAAATTCGCCCAAACGATGCGCGCGCCGGCTCCTCGCGGAGACGCTGGCGGGCTCGCCTGCGCTCGAAGCGCATGGCGATATATCGACGGCACCTTTGTGCCCGAATCGGAAAAGTACCAAGCGTACCGAGAAGAATATGAGCGCTATGCGATAGGCGGCCGCGCACGCGCCGCAAGTGCCAGACGAAACCGAGACGGGACATTCTCTTTTGAGTAACGAAGGGAGAATCGCATGACAGCTGCTATGAACCGCGACGATTGGTCAACATGGACGAACGAACAGTTGGAGCAGGTGTTGTTCAGCGCTCAGCCGAACTCAGTGAATTACGAGAAGGCCAAATATATCCTCGAAAAGAGGCGACACGAGACAGAAATGGCTAGCAAGAAATCGCTCGCGCCGGTTCGACCATCAACGCTTGAGGCTTCTCAAGCAGGTCCACTGATCCAGAAGCTTTTAAAAGATGGCAAAGCAATCATTGACCGTCGTCCGATAGATCACAACGAGGCGTTTCGATGGAAAAACACCGCGCAGGAGATACTCATCAAATGCTTCTCGTCTGAATCGAACAACGTCAAGGGGTTTTCTGAATCAGTACCCTATTTTGAGGCAGCAAACGCGGATAGCAGTTGGGACAGACACAACGCTGAGGTGATGAAGCGACAGTTGTCGATTCTAGAGAGCTGCTCGGAGCAGTTGTCAATGTTGGCCGCTGCTGCGTCCGCTATCCCCGTGGCCCGAGCGCAGGGCAATGAAATATTCCTGGTCCATGGACAGAATGAACAATACCGCGAACAGGTTGCTCGCTTCCTTGAGAAGTTTGATCTCTCTGTGACGATCCTTCACGAGAAGCCAGATAGAGGCCGGACCGTCATCGAAAAATTTTCGGACCACTCGAATGTGGGCTTCGCTGTCGTGCTGCTCACGGAAGATGACAGAGGCGGGCCCAAGGACAGGCCTTATGAGGACCAGCAGCTACGAGCGAGACAGAATGTTCTGCTCGAACTGGGGTTTTTTCTCGGTTCACTAGGGCGAGAAAAAGTCTGCGCGCTTTGCGAAGATGGCGTGGAAATTCCTTCGGATTATAGCGGCGTCGTGTACGTCCCGCTCGACAGGGGGGAAGCTTGGAAAATGCGACTCGCTCGAGAAATACAGGCAGCTGGAATACCTCTTGATATGAACAAAGTTTAGATCGGTCGGTGCGCACGCTCCGCGCGCGCGACTGTTCCCCCTTTATCGCCGGTCCGCGGGAGGCGCTTGCCGCGACCGCATCCTGATTTTGAGCGCAATTGTCGCAAACCGGCAGGCCTTCGGCTAAAATTTCTTCCATCCGCAGCACGCCGGTCACCGAGACCGCATCGCCCCGCACACCCCGCAAAGTGAGATTCCCCGGCGAGAACTCGACAGTGTCGGGCGTGTTCGAGGTGACTATCTCGATCAACAAGGTCGCGGGCGTCGTTCCGATGTTGCGCAGCGAGGTAATGATCGCGCGTGCGGCGTGTTCAGCGTATGCGCGGGGTCCGGATATATCGCCGCAATCCGGAGGGCGGCAGCCGAAACAGCATCGGCCATGACGGCCAAGACGAAAGATCCCGGGGCGGAGGGGCATTGGAGGTGGCGCGGCTTGGAGCATGGAGGTCTCGGGATTTCTCGCCGAGCGTGCTTGCTTGACGCGAAGCGCCGGAATCGTGGCGACCGGAGGATCGGGCTCGAAATGACGACCCGCGAAGGGACGCTGAACCGGTGGTACTCGTGCCGCCGAGTCCACGTCCGTCATTTCGACCAAGGGGAGAAATCCCGAGCGGAGGACAGTGAAGTGCGGGAATGACGGCGAAGCGTTGCGCTTGACAACCGCGAAACGATCATCATTGCGAGCGCGACGAAATTTTTGTCAAGGCTGAACAGTTCAGCCTTATCGAACTCGGCCGGCTATGGCATCATTGCCGTGCGTGCCGCCGCGCGGCGGCCCTGCGAATGGAGACTACCTTGTCAGGTGATCAAAATGCATTTTTCACAGGGTCAGGAGTTAAGACGAACTCCTATTTTTGCGGGGAAACTCCGGCGTTTACAGGATATTTTTGTCCCGCAGGTCGCGGAATCGGAGAGACGAGCCCACCCTCTCCGAACGGGTGTTAGGCGCGGCTTGACCAGCCGCCGGCGCTCGGGTTATTTGCTTGGGTGTCTCTGAACGAACTCCTGGACGAATGGTAGGAAAGTGGCCCAAAGCTTGTCGATTGTAACGGATTCGAGCATGGACCTTCCGGCCGGCGAAGTCGGCCGGCTCGGAATCGAGGTCGCGCCGATCCAGGTCGCTTTCTCGACCGAGTATTTCCGCGACGACACGCTCGCGCGCGGCGAGTTCTATCGCCGTCTGCCCGGCGAGCCGCGGCTGCCCGTGATCGCAGCCGCGATGCCGACGGATTTCCTCGAGGCGTTCCGCAAAGCGCACGCGCGCGGCGAGCAGATTCTTTGCCTCATCAATCCTTTCGAGTCGTGCTCGACTTATACGGCCGCCTTTTCAGCGGCGGTCGTTGCAAAGCGCGATAATCAGATCGCGGTCGAGGTGCTGAACACCGGCCGCGCACTGACCGCGCTGGGTGCGATCTGTATCGAGGCGGCCGAGATGGCCGCGCGCGGTGCGACGCTTGCCGAAGTGGTCCGCGCGATCGAAGAGGCGACCCCGCAAATCGATACATTCCTTGCTCCGGCCACGACGGAATATTTGCAGCGCGACGGGCGTATCTCGATCTACGAGATGAACGTCGGAAGCCTCAAAGGCACCGTGCCGCTCGTCCGTATCTGGGGCCGCGTCGCGGTCGTGGACAAGTCCAGGACCCAGGCGGAAAATATACAAAAGATGCTCGCGCTTGCCGAACGCGAACTCGGCGGCGGTGAAGCGACCGTCGTCGTCACCCATGGCGCAAACCCTGACGGCGCGGCCAAGCTGGCCGAGGCGGCCAAGCGGCGTCTGCGATGCAAGCGGATTATCACGACGGAACTCGGACCTTCGGCGGGCGCGTATTGCGGCGCCGGAGTAGTCGGGCTCGGATGGTGTCCGAGCCTGGTCAAGCTCAACTGATCGTCTAACGGCGAAGCTATCCGGAGCGCGAATATGAAATTCGGAATCTTCTACGAACATTCGGTGCAGAAGCCGTGGACCCGCCAGTCGGAGCTGCGCGCGTATCAGCAAGCGCTCGAGCAGATCGAGCTGGCCGATGAATTGGGCTTCGACCAGGTCTGGGAAGTCGAGCATCACTTTTTGGAGGAGTATTCGCATTCGTCGGCTCCCGAGGTTTTTCTCGCCGCCGCCGCCGCGCGCACCAAGCGGATTCGGATCGGGCTGGGAATCGCGGTTTGCCTGCCGCCGATGAACCATCCGGCGCGGATTGCGGAGCGCGCCGCCGCTCTCGATTTGATCTCGAATGGACGCCTCGAATTCGGCACCGGCCGCTCGGCAACCTGGACCGAGGTCGGCGCGTTCGGGATCGATCCCGACGCCACCAAGGAAATGTGGGACGAAGTCGTCCGCGCGATTCCCCGGATGTGGACCGAGGACGAGTTCGAGTGGAACGGCAAGTACTTCAAGATGCCGCCGCGCAACGTGCTGCCCAAGCCGATTCAGGATCCGCATCCTCCGATGTGGGTCGCGGTGTCGTCGCCGGAAACCGCCGTGCAGGCCGCCGAGCGCGGAATCGGGATGCTGGGAGTAACGCTCGGGACTCCGGCCGATTACAAACGCCTGGTGTCCGACTACCGGCGCATCATCAAGCATTGCGATCCGGTCGGCAAATTCGTCAATAACCAGGTCAACGCCGCGAGCTGGATGTATTGCGGTGAAGACGAAAACGAGGCACGAGCGGTTGGCGGCGGCGCGGCGTTTAATTTCTTTCGCACCGCGGCGCATCTGGTGGGACTCGGCGGAATCTATCCGTCGCATGCGTACACCGCTCACGCCAATGCGACCGCGCTGCTCAGCCAGGCGGAGATCCAGTCGCTGCGCGAAGGCTTTCCGGTCGGCACGCCCGAGCAGATTGTCGAAAACCTGCGCTACTGGGAAGAAGTCGGCGTCGAGCGCGTGGTCTGCATGATCAACTTCGACCAGCAGATCCCGCACGAGAAGGTGCTGGCGAGCCTCGAACGCTTCGCGAAATTCGTGATGCCCGAATTCGCCGAAGGCAAGCAGTCGAGCAAGCGCGGCGAAACTTCGAAGGGCAGCCCCGAAGCGCCGCCGATGGCGACCTGACCGGCGCCGCACAGATCTAAAGAGATACCAAAGTGAGGGAATGCAATCGTGCCTGACGAAGGACTCGCCCGCCACGAGCAATATCGAATCACGCTGCCTGCTGTGCGCGTCGCGTATCCCGCGCTGCCGTGGAAGTGCGCCAACGCGACGATGCTCAATGTCTATTTCGAGGTCCGCAAGGCTCCTCTGCTCGACCGCCTGCCGCCCGAGTTCTGCCGCACTTCGCCTGCGTATTGCCGGCTGACAATTATCGATAACGCCGATTCTCCGGTGGGTCCGTTCCGCGACGCGGCGCTCGGACTCGGCTCGCGGCTCAACATGATGCCGGCGGTGTTCGTCGCGGCGTCGATTACCGATAATCGACAAGTCTTGAGCGCCGGACTATGGGAGCGCAGCTTTCCGAATGTGCTCGGCAAGATCGAATTCGAGGCGAGCGTTGGCCGCGCGCACGCGATAATCAGCGACACGAAAGGACCGCTGCTCGAAGTCACGATGCCGCAGTTGCAGACGATTGAGCCGAGCCGGCTTGCGTACGATCACGCCGACGGGTTTCGGACGCTCGAAGACGGCAAGACCGAGTTGACGATTGTGGGACCGGAGATGACGATCGAGCGCGCGGCGATCTGCAAAAATGCGACGATTACCTATCCCGCCGAGCGGCCCGACTCGCCATGGCAGATTCTCGATTGCCGCAACGTTGTCAGTGCGCAGGTCGTCCACGGCTCGCGCGAGTTCAAAAAGGGCCATCCCCCGCGCTGAGGGCGGCGCGGAGCTTTTGATTGGCACCCTCTCCACCGGGCGAGGGATCAGAGTTTTACTTCTTGCGCGCGATTGTCAGGCCGTCCGCGAGCGGGAGCATCACCGCTTCGACGCGATCGTCGTGAGCGATGAAGTCATTGATCTCGCGAATCGCCTTCGTGTCATCGGTCTGATTGGCTGGATCGATGACGGCGCCGTTCCACAGCACATTGTCGATCAGGATCAATCCGTCGCGGCGCGTGCGCTTAAGAATTTCCTCGTAGTAGATCCGGTAGCTCGACTTGTCGGCGTCGATAAACGCGAAGTCGAAGGTATGCGACGCGGGCAGTGCGCGCAGCGTATCGGCGGCCGGACCGAGCCTGAGCGTAATCTTTTTCGCGACTCCCGCCTTCTCCCAGTAGCGCCGCGCGATAGCGGTCCATTGCTCGCTCACGTCGCAGCACAGCAGATGGCCGTCGTCGGGCAGCGCGCGCGCCACGCACAGCGAGCTGTAGCCGGTGAAGGTGCCGACCTCGACGGCGGATTTCGCGCCGATCGATTTGGCAAGAATCGCCATGAGGGTGCCCTGTTCCGCCGCGATTTCCATCGCGCTTATCGGCCCGAGTTTTTTGGTCTCTTCGGAAAGCTCGCGCCGGATCGGATCGGCATTGTGCCCGTGCTCGACCGCGTATTCGTACAGTCCGGGAGTAAGTGCGGTGAACTTGTTGATTATCGCCATGGCGCCAAGAATTGCACTATGCGAGGCGCCTGAAAAGGAAAACGCGCGGAATTTCCGCGCGTTTTAATCGGCTCAGACGCAGCCCGAAAACGGCGGCTTACTTGCCGCCCAGATAGGCGAAATCGCCGTGCTGATTCACCGTCAGCGTGCCGGTGAATATCGAATGGCGATGCACGGCGGTCGAAATCTTGTAAATCAAATTGTGTTCGCCGACCTCGAGGAATGCGCCGTCTCCACCCAGCTCGTAGAGCTTTTCGTTATCGTCGGAGTCGGTCGCACCGATGAACATCGTTCCGTCCGCCGAAAGCACCGGGTCGCCCAGCGATTCGAGCTCGGTGCCAAATGGAGTGAGTTGCCCGCGCTGGAGACGCAGGTCGAGCCGCTGATGCGACAGGCGGAAGACGGCGGGTTCGCGAGCGCATCCGGCAAGCACCGCCGTGGTGCCGTCGCTCATAAGTCCGGGACGCCCGGGCGAGAGGTAGGTCACGGGTCCTTCGGGAGTGAGCGTGCCGGTGGGCAGAATTCGCGCCATCGAACCTTCGCTGTACAAAAACAGCGCCGCACCCGAAGCGGTCTTTGCGGTGAACGCGATAATCGATCCCTGCGCGGCGGGAAGCGCGGCGGGCAGCCCGAACGGCCGCGCGTAGCGGATATGGTTGGGGCCGTAATCTCCCTCGACCGCAAGCTCGTTGATACCGCCGGCGCGCGAGGCGATCAGCAGCGCTTGCCGATGGTCGTGCGGGATATTTTTGCTGTCGGTCTTCGCCCGCGCGGCGTTGAGCCACGCATTGAACACAACCTGTCCGTTGTCACCCATCTGCGGGCTGCCGAACGCGAGCACGGCGATTTCGTGGCCCTGAATGGTCTTGCCGCCCGATCGCGCAAGGCAATTCATGGTTCCATGCGTGTACAGCACCAGCGCATCGGATTTAGCCGCCATGGTCGCCATGAACGCAATATTTCCGTCCGCATCGGCGACCGGATACGGGTCGCCCTTGAGTTCGGGGGCGCAATCTTTAGAGGGTTTCAGATCGACCGCGCGGGTCACTCGATACACCGGCGACCGGTCGGGATCGCCAGTGAAGATCGCCCAATGAGTCTTGCCGTCCTTGGCGGTGGTCTCGGCGCCGAACAGCACGCGCCCGTCGGCCATCATCGAGGGCACTCCGACTTCGCTGAAATTGCCGCCGTCGGGTGAGGGCAGGCCGACCTCGGTCACCAGGACTGACTTTCCGGAGCTGTCGCTCGCGTAGAGCGCCTCTGAGCTTGCGCTGGCAAGGCCGGCGGTCTCGCCTTGCAGGGTCAGCGAAACCGCATGCGCATAACCGGTACATCCAAGCAGAACTGCAAGCACCGGGATCATCACCCGTAATTTCATTGCAAGCTCTCCAGTCGGTGAATCAGTTTTTGTGCGTATCACGATGCAGTAATTCTTATAGTCGCGCGTCGCTCCGAAGCGCAACACTCCGCATCGGTGCTTGAATTCGCCACGCGACGACTTGGCCCGGCGCATCGTGATGCATTATAGCATGGATGCGCTTGGGCGGGGCTCGCCGGATGCCGCGGCGAGTCGGCGCCGCACGCGCACCAGCGTGGAGAATACGATGAACGAATCGCGTATCACCTTTCGCTCCGGCGACCTGACGCTGGAAGGAATGTTCGCGCGGCCCCTGGGCGTCGCCGCGTCGCCGGGCGCCGTCATCTGCCATCCGCATCCGATGTACGGCGGATCGATGGAAAACAACGTCGTCGAGGCGATCGGGTCCGCGATGCGGCGATGCGGATACGCGACGCTGCGCTTCAATTTCCGCGGCGTAGGCGCCAGCGAGGGCGAATACGACGGCGGCGTCGGCGAAGCCGACGACGCGCACGCGGCACTGAGTTTTCTGGCGGAGCAGGGATGCGCGGCCGGTCTGGTGCTGGCGGGATATTCGTTCGGCGCGGCAATCGCGATGCGTGCGGGCCTGAGCGATTCGCGCGTCGCACGCGTGATCGCCGTCGCGCTACCGGTAGCGGCGATGGACACCGGCGCCGATGCGCCAACGCCGAAGCCCCTGCTGATCTTCTCGGGAGATCGCGACAGCTATTCGCCTATCGCGACGCTCGAACAGACGGCACGGAAACTCGGAGCCGCCGCAACGCTCAAGGTGATCGCGGGAGCGGATCACTTCTTCGCCGGCTACGAATCAATCCTCGCCGACGCGCTCGAGCACGCCCTTCAGGGTGCCTGAGCGGTGCTATCGGATTTTGGCGGCGCGTTGCGGGTGGCTTCCCAGATTGCGTAGAAGGGATCGTCGGGATTTGCTTTGGCCATTTCGATTATCCGGGAGATGGTTTTTTTCAAGTCGTGGTTGTCGATTCGGTTCAGCGCTGCGAAGTTATCCAGGTCGTGGAAGTAGATCAGGTAATTCACCATCACGGCGTTGTTTAGCGGCTGTTTGTCCAGATCGAAACGCTCCAGGCCGTAAAGACTTGGCGCCAGCGCGGCGTAATCGATCTTGATTG
>Ga0307372_10004862_pt1 | contig 20473 bp, 14 predicted proteins | sample OX1MG_FD_202533 | JGI IMG/M metagenome (GOLD analysis project Ga0307372, IMG submission 202533) | Soil microbial communities from Risofladan, Vaasa, Finland - OX-1 | ecosystem: Environmental > Terrestrial > Soil > Coastal area > Acid sulfate soil | place: Finland: Risofladan, Vaasa | collected...
ATCACGTTGCCGATGAACGGCCCCGTGCTTGGTACCGCCGAGTGGATTGGCAGGGTACCGAAGAATACCGCGGCTATCTTGATCAGTCCGGTACGACGAACGGGCCGATTTAATTTTCGGCTCGAAAACATTTCATCGGTCTCGCGCGTGGAGCTTATCCGGCACGGCTTGCGCAGCTTTGATTGGCTTTACTGGGCAGGGCGTTCGCGACTTCTCAACTCCCGTAGAGAAGCGTGGCAGGCGCTGAGTTTCGCCGCCGGCGGCACACCGATGCATGCCTATGCGGATTGGCACGCGCGGCATGCCCGGCCAATCGAACTTGCCGAATTCGATCGCCCGCGCGGCGATTGGCAACAGGGGCCGGTTTTTCGGATTTTTATCGATTTATGCGCGGGCAACCCCGAGCGGCTGCTAAGAACGATCGAATCGCTGCACGCGCAGATTTATCCGCGTTGGTTTCTCCATGCCGTCACTGAGGCCACAACGCCGCCTGACGTGCTCTCGGTGTTTCGTGACCATGCGCGCAGCGATGCGCGCTTAAAAGACGCGACCCCGGAACACGGCGATTGCTGCGGCAGCGGTGATTTCCTGACGGTGGTCGAGGCTGGAGACAGTCTTACCGAATACGCATTGGCGGTCGTCGCCGAAGACATTGCGGGCAAGCCGGACATTGATTTCATCTATGCCGACGAAGACGGCGTGACGCCGCAAGGCATCCGGCATTCACCTGTCCTCAAGCCGGACTGGAGTCCGGTCCTGCAAAAGCAGCACGGTTATCTGGGCCGTTGTGTTTTCGTTCGCGGCTCTGCAATGACGCCGCAGCGGTTGCGTCAACTGCTGGCGAACCGCCAACCCATGATGACCGAGCTGACGAGGAATTTTCCGCGCCAACGCATCCGCCATATCCGGCGAATTCTGTATTCACGCCTGAGTCCGTATTCGCATCCGAGCCCGTCTGCGGTCAAAGAGCCAGGAGCGCTGACATCTCAGACCAGACAACAAACTGACGATCCGCCGCAATGGCCCGACGTCGCCGTGATTATTGCAACGCGTGACCAGGCCCAGTTTCTCGCGGGATGTGTGGGCGGACTGCGCGACAAGACGGATTATCCTCACCGTGAGGTCGTCGTTGTCGATAACGGCAGCACCGAGCCCGACGCGGTTTCCTTGCTTGAGAAAATTGCCGACGAACCGCGCACGAAAGTGCTGCGTCATCCCGGGCCGTTCAATTTCTCGGCGCTGAGCAATGCCGGGGCGCGGGCGACGAACGCTCCGGTTCTTTTGTTTCTCAACAACGATATTGCGATGCTTGACCCTGGCTGGCTGAAGGCCATGGTGCGGTGGGCGATCAAGCCGGAGATTGGCGTCGTCGGCGCCAAGCTCCTGTTTGCCGATGGACGTATCCAGCATGCCGGCGTGGTGCTTGGCTTTGGCGGCATTGCCGGCCATGTTTACCGGCGCTTATCGAAGAACCATGCCGGTTATCTAACGCAACTTACTACGCCGCGTGAAGTCAGCGCGGTGACGGCTGCTTGCATCGCGATCGAGCGATCAAAATTCGAGGCGGTCGGCGGTTTCGACGCCGAAAACCTGCCGGTCGACCTCAACGATATCGATCTGTGCCTGCGTCTTGCCGAACGCGGCTGGACCAATCTGTGGACGCCCGAAGCAACGCTCGTTCACGTGCAATCGGGCACGCGTGGTATCGACAAGGACCCTTATGAACTCTATCGACAGGAGCGGGACTATTTCGTGCAGCGATGGGCAGAAGTGATCCGCGATGATCCTTATTTCCACCCGGCGCTATCGCTCTATGCGCATGATGTGGCTTTGGCTTGAGCAGAGCCTCAGTCTATTTGGCCCTAACTACGATGGTGCCCGCAACCTCTTGGTCACGATCCCATTGATCGGCCGGTTTTTGTTTGATTAAGATACAGCTATCCGCAGGCGCACCGAGCACGCTTATGTCCCACCGCGAATTCTATGAAAATAATGGATTCGTACTTATTCGGCAGTTATTAACGACCGGGTGCGTCGCGGAAGTTGCCCGCAAGATAAAAGAACAAGCAAAGCTCGCCGAGGGTCAACATCTCACCGCGCCCGATGCCGTAAATCGTTTTCCGCAAGCCCTGGAAGTGCTGACCGGCTCGCCATTACTCGCTTCAATGCGCGGGATCATGAATGATCGTATAAAGTTTTTGCAATTAGCCGATCTGCACCAAAGTCACAATGCCGACGGATGGCACCGCGATAGCGTCAACCGCAATTTTGGACGCGGCGAAGATTGGAATGAGGCGAAGGAGCAATACGACGTCGCCAAGTTAATATTGTATCTTGAAGTAAGCAAATTTGGATTGGGGGTTGTTGCTAGAAGTCACCGAGCCGACAACAATATTCCCGAGAGCCATCGCGATTTCGCGGCCGCACATCTCCTGACCGATGAAGACATCGTTAACTGCCGTGAATTCGAAGCGGGTAAGGTCGTTCTAATCTCGCCAAGTCCGGGCGATGCCATCTTGTTTGATGAGCGTTTGTTACACTGCGGTCGCCCGTACGATGACGGACAATTTGCCGAGAAACTGTTGGCTCCGAAGATGACCCTATGTTGGGTTTTCGGCCGGGAAAGCAAGCACGCACATCGCTTCCATTCCTATTTCCGTTTTGTCCGGGCTAATTACGATTCCTTCGTGGACGAAGTCCGCGCACGTTTGAACTCAATGGATTTGTTGCCGTCATTCATCGACGCAAACTATTTTCACGACTACCCCCATGAACTCCAAGATATCTTTTTTTCAGAACCATTCCGTATGGCGCCTGCGGTGCGCGATCATGGAATTGGATCTGGCGCCGAGCTTTATAAGCTCTATGAAAATAATGCTAGATTAATGGACCTGCAAAGCCTGCACGAAGGTGAGACGGTCTATGTTGTGGGGAGCGGGCCAAGTTTGGGGCGGTTGCAGCCGGAGTGGCGTGCGCAGTTAGCAAAATGCTTATCTATCGGGCTGAACCGATCGACCTATCTGGTTCCGACCCATTACTTTACGTCAGCCTACATTTCCGAATGTCTGCTTGCGCGAATGCAAGAACCGGCTGCGACTTGCATTAATCTTCGTCCGGTACTTACCACTCCACTAGTCGAAGGGATACTCACGGCCAAGCGCGTATATTCCGAGGAAGCGCAAGTTCTTGCGCAAAAATTCAATTTCGACGAACCCACCGTCTTTACAAGAAACAACGTTATGTTTGCGGCGACTCACCTTGCGCTAATTATGGGGGCTAAGAGAATTTGCTACGTCGGCATCGAACAACGCAATGGGTTGCATTTCTTTAACGGTGATGATGAGTGCCGCGAGCGGATGTTTAACGATCTAATCCAGGTGATAACGGAAAACAAAAGTATCTTGGGTCTAGATCACCCCTACGAGCGGGCCTATGAAATGTTGCGTCGTCTTTTTGAGTCACCGCGGGACTTGGCTACTCGCCCATTCTACGACATCGACCACACTGACCTGCTCGCCCGATGGCACGCGTTTGCGCGCGACAGTATGGGCGTGACCATTGTTTCCACGGTCGCGGACAGTGTGGCCGGCGATGCCGGCATACCATATCAGCCGTTGGCGCATGCGATTGAGCAGGAGTGGCGCCGCAAGCAAAGCGGCTACTCCCCTCCTGGAATAGGTCACGTCGATGTTTTGGAGATCGACGAGAGACGAATTACATTCCATGGCTGGGCGGTCGATCTGATCGCGAAGCGCCCAATCGTTGAGGTGATGCTGATGCTCAACGACGATCTGTTGCTTCGCGTTAAGCCAGACATGTCTCGCCCGGACGTTGCGGCTAATCTCGCGAATGAAGAGTTCATGTACTGCGGTTTCTCGACCACGGCGGAGCGGGGCCGAAATACAGACCGCATGAATCGCGCATTTTTGCGCGCCTACGGCAAAACCGCTGACGGTTCCTTGTGCCGTCTCGGTAATTTGGGTGCCACGTCGTGACGTCCCCTAAGCTCGTCGCCGAGATTGGGACCAATCATCAAGGAAATTTCGGCACGGCAACGCAGATGATTCGCATCCTTTCGAAGATATGCAACGTCGATGTCGTAAAATTTCAAAAAAGAAACCCGCGGGAATTGCTATCTGTGGAACAGTACGATGCGCCACATCCCACCCCGATTCACTCCTTCGGTTCTATATATGGAATTCATCGCGAGTTCTTGGAATTTTCGGCGGCCCAGCATCGTGAATTGAAAGAATTTTGCGAAGAAGTAGGAGTTTTGTACAGCGCATCGGTATGGGACATCGCGTCGGCTCGTGAGATAGTATCGTTGCGGCCCAGCTTCATTAAGGTGGCCTCCGCGTCCAACTTGCACTTTCAGATTCTGGGCTATTTGTGCGCTGAGTTCGGCGGAGAAATTCACGTCGCGCTGGGCATGACAAGTCGGGATGAAGAGGAGCAAATCGTCACATTCTTCCGGCGTCAGGGGCGACTCCAAGATGTTGTTCTGTATGCTTGCACCTCTGGTTATCCGGTTTCGTTTGAGGATCTCGCTTTACTAGAGATTCGCCGCTTACGTGAGACCTATGCAACTGAAATCAATGGAGTCGGTTTTTCGGGGCATCACCTCGGCATAGCCGCCGACATAGCTGCAATGACTTTAGGTGCGTGCTGGATCGAGCGTCATTTTACCCTGGATCGGACGTGGAAGGGGACCGACCACGCCGCGTCCCTGGAACCCGATGGAATGCGTCGGCTTGCGCGGGATCTTCGAAACGTCTCAAAAGCACTGGCGTACAAACGAAGTGAGATTCTTGATACAGAACGAGAGCAACGGAACAAGCTGAAATGGCGCAAACCGGCGTGCGGAGATCCACCGGCGTAAGTTGCCTTGCGGTAATTCCGGCTCGAGGCGGATCGCGGGGAATTCCGCGCAAGAATCTCCGGACGCTCTTGGGTAAGCCGCTGCTCGCGTACATAATCGGCGAAGCACTTGCCGCACGCACGCTTTCGAAAGTGGTCGTCAGCACAGACGATGCTGATATCGCTCTCGTCGCACGGCGGTATGGAGCCGATGTCGTTGACCGCCCCACAGAGATCAGTGGTGATGATGCCTCATCCGAATCCGCTGTGCAGCACGCGCTGGAGACGATGAGAACGATCGAGGGTTGGACGCCTGATATTACCGTGATGTTGCAATGCACCGCCCCACTCACCTTGGCTGAAGACATTGATGGAACTGTCGCCTCGATGCTGGAAAGGCGTGCCGATTCATGTCTCTCCGTGGCGCGGTCCCACCAGTTTCTTTGGCGACTCAGCGCCGACGCAAGTTGCTGTGAGGGCGTCAATCATAATCGGATGTCGCGACCTCGACGACAGGAGATGTCGGAACAGTTCGTGGAAACAGGAGCGGTGTACGCGATGCGAACAGCGTCCTTTCTTTCGACGCTCAGTCGATTCTGTGGGCGAACTGTGATGTACAAAATGCCGGCCGAGCGTCACTTAGAAGTCGACGAACCTAATGACCTGGTTAAGGCGGAAGCAATGTTGCGCGACCGAGCGAATCGAGATTAGTCCCGTATTTGGGTGGGCGACTTTTAATTGACCAGTTCGCCAGTCAAATGATCAAGTTCCGCGCCGAGCGCCTGATCCCATTACGGCGGATCAATACGGAATACTTGCCGCAATCGCGTCAGATAAAGTCGAGATTTTTCCGGTCGCCTCGACCGCGGCGACACGCCGGGTGCTTGGGGGCTGGTAACGATTCCGACGGCGAACCCGTGCAAGCTTGTTTCGCCCGCGACGACCCTTATTCCATCCAGCGCTATCGCTCTATGCGCATGACGTGGAATTGCCTAAAAGCCCAGGATCATTGTTCCTTGCGGCGCAAACTTATAGTTTGCCGCTATCGATGATTCTGTCGCGGTCCTGACGGCGATGAGGCCTGCCGGTGATGGTCATTGCGTGGCTAAAGGATGCTTTGCGGCGGAGAGCTGCGGCGACGCATCATTTCGATCGTTATATCGCGACGACGCCAAGCTCACAAAACGCGGTCGATGCGGTGGCCGGCTGGAATACAGCATTTGCCCCACACTATAACGTCACGGCTGGTGCGCTCGCCGCTTATAACGACCCGCGAATTCTCTGGGCAATGGAGTGTTTCGGATCACTGGATGGGCGTCGCGTGCTGGAGTTAGGACCGCTAGAGGGTGGTCACACCGGAATGCTCGACGCCGCCGGCGCCCAAGTCGACGCTATTGAGGCCAATCAGTTGGCATTCTTGCGCTGTCTCATCACCAAGGAAATTCTCGGCCTCCAACACGCAAAATTCTGGCTCGGCGATTTTGTCAAAGCACTTGAGGAATGGGACCATGCCTACGATCTCATTATTGCTTCTGGCGTTCTCTACCACCAGACCGATCCATTGCGTCTCGTCGAACTGGTGGCGAAACGGACCGATGCTGCTTATTTCTGGACCCACGTTGTAACAGAAGAAGCTATGCCGCCATCGGATCCTCGTAGGTTCGTCATCGATCCAGTCGTAGAAGTTCACGATTTTCATGGCGTGAAGGTCAGAGCCTACCGTCGCACTTACGCCAACGCCGAGGAAAGCGTAGCATTTTGCGGCGGGATGACGGACGAGCATCGTTGGCTGCACCGTGATGATCTTCTGGCAGCGCTCAAGGTCGTCGGGTTTAACGATGTCAAGCTTGCCCATGACGAGCCGGATCATCGCTTTGGTCCGGCGCTGTCGATTTTTGCGCGCAAATGACCTCGCTGCCAGCGCGGCGGTATCGTTGAAACATGCTATTCAACATTGAACGCGACGAGGGACGATGCATCGTCGGGTACATGGTGCCCGACGCCTTTTCGACGTCGTGTTCGCTGCTCATCACCGACGGTGACAAAGAGCTCTTGATCCTGCCATGCCGGGAGGAGCGGGCGGCGTTGGTCGCAGCCGGCCGGCATGAGACCGGACGTTGCGGATTTGCCATCGACGACACGATGATCGCTAATCTTGCCGAGCTTCAGACGATCGAAATTTACGATCAGGCAACCGGTCTACTCATTTACCGGCGCCGGCCACCGGACCAGCTGATCCAAAAACGCATTTTTCGCCTTGAGACTCACTTGGTGCCGCTGTGGCGTCTCGATGACAGGCTGGAGCGGCACTTTCAGTTCTTTCACAAGGGCATTGAGCGGCATGGCCTTGAAACAACAACGCAGATGTTCCTGCTGAATTATTCAAGCTCGATCTATCTGGCTGGCCGTATTCCGTTCAAGGCTTTCGAAAATTACATCGATGAGACCTTCACGTGTGTCACCCTGTTTCGCGATCCGTACACAGAACTAGCCGAGCGCCTCCTGACACTTGGAATCGTGCGCAAGGTTGCCGACAAGGTCCAATTGCTGGGTGCTCGCGACATGATGAGCTACGGGCCTGCGCTCGACTTTGCCGAACAGATCAAAGTGGATGGGAAGATCCTGCATCGTGCGTTTGCCGCCATGCCGAAGGCGGCCATCGCAATTTTGTCAAATCCGCTCACGCGGCTCCTGGCGGCGCGCCGGGCGGACGAAGTTCCCGGCAAGGGAGCGGTGGCGACGGCGCTCGGCTCGCTGTCACGCTTTGCCAGTGTTGGCTTGCGCGAAGGCGAAGACCTGTTCCTGGCGCAGCTTGCGGCGATGCTCGGAATTGATCCCGCCAGCTTGCCGGTGACGGCGGATTTCAGCAAAACGCTGGAATTGAGCGCGCTTTTGCGTGAAGTGCCGGAAGCGCAGCTCTTGATCGAAAAGGACCTGGACGTTTATCATCATACTAAATCGGCGATTGAAAAGGCCCTGGCTGAGCAGGTTGACGCCGCCGCCAGTTGATGTGGTCCGACATAGCGCAACAGCGCTTGCTTAATTCTCGACGCGGGGTCCTCGTATCGGAATGAATGATGATTCTCGCAGTGGCTCGGACCGGACGAAAGTCCGGCCCAGGAGTGAGCACGTCGCGGCCGGCGGGAAGCCGGCTACGCCGACAGCGCCGGCACCGCGCGTTTCGCCGCAACCTCCAGCGACCCAACGCGTTCCCATTCCCGCGCCGGCGCAGGATGTGCGGCCAATGCTGGCGCGCATCGGCGCGGTAACGTCCGACCTGCGCGACTTCGCCAGCAGCATCACGCTGCCCCGTATCAAGATGTCGGCTCTGCTCTGGAGCTTTATTGCCGTCGTTGTCGTTCCGGGCCTTGCGTCGATTGTCTATTTTGCCTTGATCGCCTCCAGTCAGCTTGCGGCGGAAGCGCGCTTTGCGGTGCGCCAGGTCGAGGTTGCGGCAAACGACCGGCTATCGTCGAAGGACTCCTCCAACGGCAGCGCGTCGATCAATTTCTCATTCACGGCCACCGGGCAGGATGCCTACATCGTCACCAGCTATATCCGCAGCCGCGCGATCGTCGATGATCTCAGTCGAACGCTGAACTTGCGTGAAATCTTCCGCCGCCCGGAAGCCGATTTCTGGGCACGGCTCAAGCGCAATGCCTCGATCGACGAACTCACCGATTACTGGAATGGCATGGTCAATACCTATATCGACGCGCCGTCCGGTATCGTGACATTGCGGGTCCGGGCTTTTCGCGCCGAGGATGCCGTCGCTCTCGCCAAAGCCGTCCTTTCTCTCAGTGAAAATCTGGTCAACCGCATTTCTGACCGCGCGCGCAGCGACGCGATGGAGCAGTCGGAGGAAGAGGTGCGGCGCGGCTTTCAGATGACGCAAGCGGCGCTCGCCGATTTGCGGCAGTTCCGCGACAATGCCGGCATCATCGACCCGGTTCAGGCAACGACCGAAATCGGCAAGCTTCTGATTCCACTGATGACAGAAAAAATTCGCCTCGAAAGCGATCTGTTCGTCGCCAGTCGCGATCTCGACAGCAGCGCACCCACGGTCAAGGCACTGAAAAACCGGCTCGATACGACCGAAAAGCAGATCGCCGACCTCAAAGGCAAGCTCACCAGCACGAGCGGGAACGGTAAAACCGTGGCGGCGTCACTGGCGAAATTCGAGGAACTCGAACTGCAGCGACAATTCGCCGAAAAGCTTTACACGCTGGCGCAGGCCGATCTCGACCGGGCGCGGCAGCGCGCCGACCGGCAAAGCATTTATCTCACGGTGTTCGTGCCGCCGTCGCTGCCGGAAGATTCGCGCTATCCGCGACGGATTGCGTTTCCGCTCCTGATCATCGCAGGCCTGATCATCCTCTGGGCGATCGGCGCGATGACGGTCGCCTCGGTCGAGGATCATCGGCTATAGCGTCGTCACCCGCGCGTGCCGGAAAACGACGAAGACCCGAAGCCGCCGAGAACGACGGTGCCCCTGACATCGTTTCCCTGGACCGTGCCGCTAAATTCGAGCGTCATCGGCATCGGAGTGGTAATCGAGACTTTCCAGGACATCGCATCGCCATTCACACTGCCGTCAAAAATCTCGGCCGAGTTCCCTTCAGCCTCCTGGCTGCCCTTCAGCAGGGTGCCCTCTGCTTTCACCGACAGCGTCGCCTGACGCTCACCCATGGGTGTTGCTATGACAAGGTTCCAGTTTCCGTCTGCACTCATGATTTTCTCCAAAGCGGCAACGAGCCGGCTGACTTTTGAATATAAGCTCTAGGCCATGTGGTTTCGGACAAACGCCATGGCCGCAATGGCGCTCACCCAGGCAATAATCGAGGCAATAAATATCATGCCGATACTGAGCAAGCGCCGCGGATATTGCGATTCTTCCGGTTGCGCCGGCGCCACGATCTCGTGCAAATACAGCATGCGGCGCTCGCTCAAGATGCGGGCTGCCTCGACGGCGGCCACCGCGGTGGCATAGCGCTTTTCGGCGATCCGCTCTTCCAGATCCAGCGTGGCGAATTTGGTCATCTTGCCTGACAGGGTCTTGTCCGCCACCGCATCGGACTGCTTCTCGCCCTGTGTGGTGAGCTGCGCGTTCATCTGGTCGAGCTGGGTTTTCATGGCGGTGATGCGTGACTTGAGGACCCGCATCTGCGGCGCATCGGCGGAGACGTAGCGGAGCTCGGTTTCGTACTCCTGCTGCGTCTTGAGAAGATCGGCCAGCAATCCGGAGGCAAGTCCGGTCAGCGCCTTGTTGGTCTCGCCGACGTCGATCAGGCCTTCGGCGTTGCGCTCAAGCTCCATCTGGATGCGCGCATGCGCCAGGTCCTTGGACGCCTGCTGCATATCGCGCTCGGAGGCGAGCACGGTGTCGTGCCGCATGCGATCGTTCAGCTGATTGATCAGATTTTCCGATTGCGCCACCGTCGCGTCGGCAATGCGCTTGGCGTCCTCGGGCGAAAACGCGTACACCTTCAGCGAAACGATGCCCGAAGGAAAAGCAATCGAGGCATGACTCATGCCGTCCCAATAATCGACGAACTTCTCGATCGGCTTTTTTCTGTTGAAGCGCGCCCACCAGTCGATCGACGGCGCGCTATACGTCTCCCGCAAACCGACCTTCTTTTCCAGTTCCTCTACCATCGGCCGGCTATGGATGTAGTTGGTCACCACTTGCGTGTCCTGCACGATCAGGATTGGCGGCACGCCGGTCACCGAGCCCATTTCGTCCATCTTCGGGATAGCGCCGCTACTGACCGTAAATCTCGTCTCCGAGATGTATTGGTTCGAGGCGAGCAGGCCGAAATACAGCACCGCCACCAGGTTCGGCACCACCACCAGAATAACGAGCAGCGCGATGGTGAGGACGCGAACGAGCTTGGCGCCGCGCCGCGCCGCGAAGCTGCCGCCGCGATAGGCGCCGCGGGCGCGGGTCGAGAAGCGCGCCCGCCGCGCCGCGTCGGTCAGCGCCCGCGAGATCGCCTGCGCCCGTTCGAGCGCGGTTTGCGGCTGGGTCAATGCCGTGTGATCGGTCGAGTCGTTCATCGGTTCAAGCGATTATACATCTCGATCGCCTTGTCGGCAGAATCGAACATGATCAATTGCCCGTCAACGATGACGCCACCGTGGTCGCAGTAGTCCTTGATGTCCGCCATCGAATGCGAAGCCATGATAACGCTAGCGCTTTTGCGCCGAGAACGAAACGCCTCCCGACAGCGCGCCTGGAACCGCGCGTCGCCGACAGCGGTGATTTCGTCGACCAGATAGACGTCGAACTCGATCGCCATCGACAGACCGAAGGCGAGCCGCGCCATCATGCCGGAGGAATAGGTCTTCACCGCCACGTCCATATATTCGCCGATTTCGGCAAAATCCTCGACGAAAGCGGTGACGCGGCGAATGTCGGCGCCATAGACCCGCGCGACGAAATGCACGTTTTCCCGCCCGGTCATCAGATGGTGGAAACCGCCGCCGAAGCCGAGCGGCCAGGACACCCGCACCGTGCGCCGGACCTTGCCGGAATTGGGCAACTCGGTGCCCGCGATCAGCCGAATTGTCGTCGACTTGCCGGCGCCGTTGACGCCGAGGAGCCCGTAGGAGCGGTTCGAATCGAACAGCGCCGACACGTGGTCGAGCACCACCCTGGTGTGCCCTTCGGCCCGGTAGAACTTGAACACATTGTTGAGCTGGATCATGGCGACGGCCGGTGCAATCCGCTGCGGTCACCCTGCTATCATTATCCGCTCCTCGCCCGCAATGACCCGTCATCCCCGGGTGCGCGCGCCATGACGCAATAAAATCCCGTTCTCGCGACGCATTGCACTTTCCCTCCCCCCGCGAAGCGGCGGGGTGGGGGAGCGGCAAAGAAAGTGCCTCCCGCCCCTGACCCCTCCGCGCCACTCGCTTGCGCTCGCGTGGGGAGGGGAAAAATAATTTCATCCCCCGGCGCGAACATTTGCGCGTCATTGCGAGGCCAAAGGGCGAAGCAATCCAGTTTACATTGCGCCGAAGAATGGATTGCTTCGTCGCGGAGCCTGCCACCGGACTTGATCCGGGGCTCCTCGCAATGACGATCTTTCGCTCGCGGCCGACCTTGCCGATACCGCCGCGGCGGCAAATCGGCTATCATGAGCGTCCACGGTTTGCGCCCGATCCGCTCTCACGCGAACATCCGCCATGGATTTAGCAGGTACCGAAGCTTTCGATCTCTCGTCTGCATTCATCCGTCAGCGCCGCGTGCTATTTGCGTTGATGTTGCGCAATATCCGGACAAAATTTTTCGGCAACGGGCTCGGCTATTTAGTCGCGATCGCGTGGCCGCTGACGCATATTCTTGTTCTCGTCATTATTTTTTCTGTTGCAGGACGCGCCGCGCCAGTCGGCGACAGCGTAGCGCTATTTATTGCGACAGGTGTAGTACCGTTTCAGACGTTTAATTATCTGGCGCGTTTCATGATGATTTCGGTCGCGCGCAACCGACCGCTGCTGGTCCTTCCGGAAGTGAAAGTGTTGGACATGCTTTTTTCTAGCGCCCTGCTTGAAGTGCTTTCAGCCTTTAGTGTCGTGATTGTGTTTCTAATGATCGCGTGGTTTGCCGGCATCGATGCGTGGCCTCGGGACATCCCCCAAGCCTGCTATGCGCTCGGCGCCTGCATTGTTCTGGGCCTCGGGTTCGGTATAGCAAATGGCGTGATTGTGCTAGCCTTTCCCCCGTGGATGACCGGCTACGCGCTGGTCACGATTATTTTGTGGATGACATCCGGAGTTTATTTCGTGCCCGATGCCATGCCGGGCCCGATTCGAGAAGCGCTGGCATACAGCCCGCTTGTGCAGGTCATCGAATGGATGCGGTCGGCGTATTTCGAAGGCTACGGCGGATTGATATTGGATCGGAGCTATGTAATCGAATACGGCTTTGCATCAATATTCGTAGGTCTATTGCTTGAGCGCGCAACGCGCGGACATTTGCTTGCCTATAGGTGAGGTCTGGAAGCTTTGAAACTAAGAAACGTTCTGCCAAACAGGTGCTTCTCTAGTCTCGTCAAACATCTTAACGTCAGCAGAAACCATTTCCCGAACAAGCGCTTCGAAACTGACGTTGTGTCGCCATCCAAGTTGCGTGCGCGCCTTCGTTGAATCGCCTAGCAACGTGTCGACCTCAGTGGGACGAAAGTAACGTTCATCTATTCGAACGATGGTCTTTCCATTCCGGACATCGAAACCTTCCTCATCGAATCCCTTACCGCGCCAAGCAATGTTTATGTTAACCATGGAGAAAGCGCGCTCGACAAATTCTCGGACGCTATGCGATTCACCGGTCGCAAGTACAAAATCGTCGCCGACGTCGTTTTGAACGATTCGCCACATGCCCTCTACGTAATCTGTGGCATGTCCCCAATCCCGCCTCGCATCGAGGTTTCCAAGAAATAAAGTCGGTTGGATTCCGGCTGAAATTGCCGCAGCCGCGCGCGTAATCTTTCGGGTTACAAACGTCTCGCCGCGCCGCGGACTCTCATGGTTGAACAGAATGCCGTTTGAAGCATGAATGCCATAAGCTTCGCGATAGTTGACCGTAATCCAGTGTGCATAGGCCTTAGCGGCCCCGTAGGGGCTGCGAGGATAAAACGGCGTGCGCTCGGTTTGCGGCGTTTCGTAAACCTTTCCGTACATCTCTGAAGTTGACGCTTGATAGAAACGTGTAAGTCGTTCTCGCTTCAGTATCCTAATAGCCTCAAGAAGGCGGAGCGCACCGATAGCGTCTGCGTTTGCCGTGTATTCTGGTGTTTCGAAACTGACCTGTACGTGACTCTGCGCGCCCAAATTATAAATCTCGTCAGGACGGGTCTCTTGAACTAGACGAATAACACCCGTCGAGTCAGTTAAGTCTCCATAGTGGAGATGAAATTGAGCCGAATTAACGTGAGGATCTCGATATAAATGATCGACTCTAGCCGAATTGAATGAAGATGATCGTCTCTTCACTCCATGAACGACGTACCCCTTCTTCAATAGGAGTTCGGCCAAATAGCTTCCGTCCTGACCGGTAACGCCCGTTATTAATGCTGTTTTGAGCTTCTCCACTTTCATCTCCGGGCTAGATCGAGATTCTGTTGAAGCCATCGGTACGTTTTACGAAGGCCAGCCGATATTGTGTACTCTGGTTTAAAACCAATCCCTTTTAATCGAGTGACGTCGTATCTCCGATTCATTTGTCCGTCCGGTTTGGTTGGGTTCCACAAAATCTTTCCGCGGAATTCTGTCACTTCAACCATGAGATCGACCAGCTCGCGAATAGTGATCTCTTGACCCGTCGCTACATTAACCGGTCCTGAAGGCTGATAACCTAAGATCACCAAGGCACGTGCCACGTCTTCGGAAAAGATGAAGTCCCGTGTCGGCCGGCCTGTTCCCCAAACTTCCAAATCCGAGCCCTTGCGTGTGGCAATTGCAATCTTCACCAACAAAGATGGGATCACATGGCCGCGCTGAGCATTGAATCTGTCATTTGGTCCATAAGCGTTGGTTAGTATCGCGTAAGAAAAATCAATTCCATATTGGGCTTGACACGCTTCCAGATGAACAAGCATCGCCCGCTTGGCGTGACCATATGGTGCTTCGGAACGGTGCGGGGCACCGTTCCATAGATGCTCTTCGCGCATCGGAAGCGAAACTTCGTCAGAATAGATAGCGGAGGTGCCTACTGCCACGATCCGGCGCACATCTGTTCGACGCGCTGCTTCAATTACGTTAGTGTTGATCGAAACGTTTTCGTAAAACATCCCATAGGGGTCGGCAACGTTCCCTCCCACGCCAGCCACGCGAGCCGCCAAATGGAACAACGTAACTGGCTTACATGCTTTGAATACAGCCAACGTGTCCTGAAAATTGCGCAGGTCGACTTGCGTCCTGGTCAGACCAAATATTTGTGCGCCGGCCTCCCGTTCTAAGAGCTCAGTTAGCGCCGTGCCCAACATCCCGCCAGCGCCAGTAATCAAAGTTTTCCCCAGCAAATAAGATCTCGTCATGGTCCAATTGCCCGGTTATCTCCATGGTTTGAATTCTGGGAGGAGATTAATCGCAAAAGCGGCCTCCATAAATAACGCCAGACATACAAATTCCCCCTTGCATCATACTTTCACGTCAACAATTTCCAATGCATGAGGAGGATATGTGCGCATGAGTTCATATTGTTCAGGTGTATTTCGCCATTCACCCTCGCAAACAGTTCCATTTACGATCTCGAATGCCTTTATATAGCCTCCCGCTCGATCGTACACCGAATAGACCCGATCAATCCCGGGAATTAATCCGTAACGTCCCCCTAGTTCCGGAGCAAAATAATGCAGCGTTTTGATATGACGTGACAGCCTGCAAACGGCATATCCAAAGGTCCCGAATCCAAATACGAGATGAGGTGCGTCAATGAGAGCAGACAAATCATCGGCAAGAGCGCCCGAGCTGCAGCGGAAGGGGATATTCTTGTCCTTTAAAAAGCACTCGAGTGCTTCAATGCACGGGTTTGCGCGATCTTCATAAATCAAACGGACCCGCATTATTGTCCCACTGGACAACATTCTGTTGATTACAATTGTGTAAAAGGCGAGCGGGGGCTGTCTGTATCCGAAAATTACCGGTTGGTCGGATGCAAATATATCTCCCGCACGAATGTGAATCGTCAGTTCATCCTCGAAATGGTCCTTTCGAATGGAAAGCCCAGTCAAGAGGTGTGAGCGGATATACTTTCGCGTGACGCGGCATCGCTCAATTTCATCAGCGCCGCTGTAAAACGGTTTCAACAGTGGTTCAAATGGAGCCGTGTCAAAAAAGCCACCGGTAAGAAACGCGCCCCCTGGCGGGAGAGGAAATCTGTTTGGAAGAAACGTCAGGTCGCCAACTGTTACCGGCGCAGGAAGATTGCTAAGCTCGTGCGTTCCAAGCTGAATATACTTTAACCCTGACTTCTCTGCGATAATTATAAGATTCTCATATTGGTTCAGAAGATTTCCAAACCTGCCACTATGATCTAATTTTAGGCCGATAATCGGAATGCTAACGCCCGACGATGGAATGTCGCCGGTCTCCAAAGAGTACAAGCTAAAAATTGGTCTATTCGGCTCCTCGACCTTCAGTGCGAGGCCTGTCACACCAAAATTCTCGCGAAATTGGACGAAACTAAGAACATCCCCTCGAACGAAGACAGTCGCTTCAGCTAAGGTTAGATTGTTATCTCCAGGAAGCGACACCTTTACGAATCGTGCGCAGATTTCGCTGGACAAGCGCAAGTCAAGAAATGATCCGGTCCCTTCGTTTGAAACTTCTTTTGGACCCGAATAAACAGAAGTCCAATTTTCGCTATCACGGGATACTTCAACAGCGAGAGACGTCACCTGTTCGGACCTAATTTGAATTGCAATCCGTTCGATCGGATAAACCTTTAGCAGATCGATGTGTTGAGAGTGACGAAATGCGGCGTTTACTAAAGCGTGGTCGCCAATATAATGAGCGTCCATTTTCTCGCACCTTACAGATGGCGGGTGTTTACCGCTTATCTTTTAAGGACAAAGCAAAATTCATTACCTCGCGTCGGGTGCGACCAGAAGCGCCTAAAGCTCTTGGGCGTTTCGATAATCCACTCAACCATCCGCTGGAAGCTTTCATACGTCCACGTGTGGTAATGAATCGGAAACCGCTCATCAAACGCCTTTGTCCAAACCGTCTCGTATTGTTCCGGCGGAGTTATAAAAGCGTCTCGATAAAACTCCTTGAAGTGCGCCTGATCCCTTTCATCACTCGGAACTCTGTAATCCAGGATTAAATGCTGCAAGTCTGTAAGCGCCCGCTGCCGATCAAACGTTTGCGTCATGTCTGGAATTAGAAGCAACAAATGCCCGCCCTTTCGTATCTTAGTCGCGGCGTGCACGATGGCACCGATCGGATTTCGGACGTGCTCGATGACATGAGCAGTTGCTATAAAATCTACGCTCTCAGTCAAAGCCGACAGATCCTCGATGCTCGCCTGAAGCGTTGGTTTGATCATGTCGCCGGCAGATTGGCCAGGATACAATCGTCCAAGCAGCTCTTCGTAAGTTAGTAGATCGGCGTATCGGACTTCGCAGTCCAGGGGAATTGGCAATGGGTTGCTAGCAGCCCCAATCTCAATGCCGGAGCCACGTAAAAATGAGCACGCAAGCGACCGCATTTGGAGAGAATCGAAAACCGCGGGCGAAGGCTGTCTTTCTCCAACACGCGGTGCAACGGGACGTCCCAAAGGAACCGCGAGTAGGTCATCGTCGCTAACCTTCTCCACGTCGTCCGGCCACACAAACCCATTTTCCAAGCACCAATTCGCGTCCATTACCCAATGGCGCGTATTATTCACAACGTAAAAAACCCGCCCGCCGAAGATTTGGCCGTCACTTTGTAGCAGCCTGCCTCGATTATTCAGGGCTCGGACTTTCATTCTTCTTCCCTAGGATAGCAGTCGAAATTGCTTCACAGGCGGCACCCCAATCGGCGTGCTCTGCTGCGATGGTACGCGCCGCACGCCCCGTGATTCCTTCGATACGGTTAGAATCCTCCAGCGCTTTCTCGATTACGTCGGCTATTCCAGACCGGGTCAGATTGAAAAGCACACAGTTCTCCTGATCCTTCAGTAACCAGGCGGTATGCTGGTTACTGTTAGTCGCGACGAGGGCACCGCATGCCATCAGCTCGAACGGCAAGTACGACGGGTGATAGGTCGCCATCGCAACGATGCCGACATCGACCGAGCGGTAAAGCTTGCCTGTGTCTTCGTAAGACAACAACCCTAAATGCTCCACGATACCAGAGAGGCCGTGATCCACGGGATTCCATTCAGCTCCAGCTGTGATTATTTGCAACCGATCTCGCATTCTCCGTTTCAGCTCTACCAAGCCTTCGGCGACAACCTCAAAGCAATTGCGCGGATGCCCGGGACGGGCATAGCTGAAAAGCAGGGATGGCTCACCCGCGGAACGCGGCATCCGATGTGTCTGGTTGAAGACATTGGTGTCGACGGCCGGCGTAAAATAATCCGCAGTCCCACCATATGATTCGTAGATTTCACGCAGGGGGCGCGTATTACAAATACCATGAAGGCCAAATCGATACGTTGCTTCGGCCAAGCTATACGTGGTTCCCGCCGGATAGAATAATGGCTCGTAGTCCTGGACGAAGTAGAAGCGATGCCGAACGCCTTTCAGCCGGATGACAGCGTAAGCCGTGACCCAGAGGGTCGCGATCGCAGCATCCGCTTCAATCAGGTCACTTGAGATATTTACATTGGGTATCGTTTTTATGTCGCAGGCTGCTGCCAAGTTTGGAAAGGCACGTGAAATAACAACCCTAACGGCTTCGGGGTCTTTAGCGCCAAGAACTATAAAGATCGGATGAATGTCTCGCGTGACCCGCATATGCTCTGCTGCACGCAAGATCGTGTGAATGCCACCGTAGAATGCAAAGCTAAAGTCTGGAAGAAACCACGCTACCCGACGGATCGGTTTGGAATCCTGGATCGGTGCGGCAGTTTCGATGAACGCACTCGCTGGCGCGTCGTATTGAGCGGCGCTGTATTTCGCCTCATCGATAAAATCAAACCGATGCGGGGCCGGAGGAAGCCTCAGCGCGGGCCGTCCTTGGTCAGCGAGCGTCAAACTTGGATGAAGGAATTGATCGCCGTTGGGGAATAGGCGTAAAAAAAATGCCGAGGAGTCTCGCCCAGCATTCGCTAGCTTGCCAAACACGCTTTCACGTTTACTTGTGGCGCATGCGTAGGTGTTGAGCATAATTCGGCCAATTCCACGTGCTGATATCTTAATCGATAGATCGAGGTCATATCGGTCCCAGATGGGCTCCTTCGAAAAGCCGCCCACCGCGTCAAAAGCGGCACGTCTGAGCGCCAATAAGGAACCGGACACGGCTAAATGGTTGCGACAACACCATGCGCCGGCAAGAATTCCCCAATGTTCTCGTTTCTCTCCGCGATAAAGCACACTTGGTTTGCCGTCCGGAAAAACCCAACCACCTTCAATTAGCTCTCCCACCGAATTTTCGAGGCGTCCTCCAACGACCGCAAGCGCTTCGTTTTGCAGCGGCCCAGACAATTCCGTAAGCCAACCCTCCTGCGGCGAGCATTGTTCGTCTATGAATACGAGAATGTCGGCGCTTGAGTCTCCGATGGCCTGCGCTACGTTCTCAGGGAAACGCCGATCGTCGATGCGTAGACCCACCACAGAAATCCGGCCTTCAGATGAATTTGCGAATGAGCGGACGCTCGTCCATGCAGGCCCGGGATTCTCCGAGTTGTCGCCAACGACGAAAATCAAAGTCTTAGGTTCGAACGATCTACTCCATTTGATGCGGATTATATTTTCGGCCGCAAAGGTTGCGACGGCTCCCGCCCAACCATTAGATTCAACATAGCGCGTGACGGTTCGTAATTGAGCGTTAGCTGCCCATGGCTTCGCACCAAGCCCGGAGGCAACGGAGGTTTCTATAATTCGCCAATGATACAATGGCCGGTGAACGGCATGGACCTTCGTGCTCTTGTCGATAAATCGGAGAAAGAGGTCCCAATCCTGCGCCCCGTCAGTCGTTGGGTCCCAACCGCCGATCTCTCTAACTCGCGACGTCCGCAGCAAATTGAAATGGGTCAAATAATTAACGCTTAGCATTAGCTCCGGCGACCAAGCCGGTTTAAATAGCGGATTGAAACGGTTCCGACCTCCCTCGTCTATTGTGTCCTTATCACTGTAAAGAAAATCGCTGGTTGGATCGTCATTCAATGCTCGTACCATCTCGAACAAAGCATCGGCCGATAATATATCGTCGTGATCAAGCAGCCCTATGAACTCTCCTTTCGCTAGCTCCAACGCCGCGTTGGAATTATGCGAGATGCCCCCATTCGCCGGCAAGATTTTAAGTTTCAGACGCAAGTCTCCTTTCGCTTCATTCTTAAGGTAGGCTGTGAGACTTTTATCTTCGAACCAAGCAAGCGCTAGGCACAGTTCCCAATTAGAATAAGTTTGTGCTTGAACCGACTGAATTAGAGCACGCACAAGTTCCATCGGTACTTTGTATACGGGCACGACCACGCTGATGAGCGGCCGGTAACTAAACATACGCGCTTGGCGGCGCTGTAGCGAAAAAATGGCCTCGCCTCTATCGTTAAGCTGTCGCCATTCTAAGTAGGAAACCGTCGGAGCAAGCTCCGGAACATGACTCTCCGTTTGCGGAGCACTCGAAACCGATTGCTGCGGACTTCGTCCTTCGCTCCTGCCATGCAAAATAAAGTGCACCAGCGGATTGATGCCGGACGTGGCGACGTCTGGATTTTGCTTCAAATAAAACTTGGTATCGAACAGCGGGCCGGGATCGCGACCTTCGGCGGCGCCGTGTTCCAGATAATGCGTGGCCGCATCGATCGGCTTGCCGCGCAAGTCCGCATGCGTTTCGCGATACCAGGCCGGATCGAACAGCGGCGAGGCGCGCAGGACATCGAGCGGGGAGGCCGCCTTGCGGCCGGGCTTTAGCCGCTTGAAGAAATCACCGGCTTTCGCCATTCCGGCCACCTGAGGTCTCGCGC
>Ga0307372_10004865_pt1 | contig 20464 bp, 18 predicted proteins | sample OX1MG_FD_202533 | JGI IMG/M metagenome (GOLD analysis project Ga0307372, IMG submission 202533) | Soil microbial communities from Risofladan, Vaasa, Finland - OX-1 | ecosystem: Environmental > Terrestrial > Soil > Coastal area > Acid sulfate soil | place: Finland: Risofladan, Vaasa | collected...
TTCAGGCGGGTCTGGGTGAGCGCAATCTTCTGGAGATCGTTGAAGTATTCAACCTGTTCTTTGACACCCTTGTGCAGGATGGTATCGGCCAAAGTGAAGAAACCGCAACCGGGACCGATTTCGCTGGCATAAGTGCCAGCGGCGAATTTCCTGCACGCGATCTTCTTTTCGGGAATGGTCTTGCCGAGCTGGTTGACGTAAACACAAGGCAGGTTGAGCTGGCCCACTTTCTCCTTCAGCGTCATGCGGCTCATCAGGTCATCCACCCGCCGCTCGATGGGCTGCTTCGGATCCAGATAGATCGGGACCCCGGCGGACGACTGTGCGCAGAGGGGCACCCCGACAGGCCCAGCGAGTCCCAGGAAGATCAGGACAATTCCTGTCACCTTGATTAGAATGGCGTTCCTTCCCGGGGGATGTTTGAAAGCACCGAGATCGCCCGGCCCGGCGAGGGCTATCTTCTGCAAAAAATCATGAATTGGATCCTGCATATCCGTCCTTTCGACTGCAGCCAAACCACAGGTGAAAAAGGCGTTACATCCACTCCGTTTTTTGGGCTGAATACCCACAGGGTTTCCTGATTAGGGTCACTTCCTGAGAGCTTCCTGCCGAGTACATCTTGGACGATTCATCCTCCTGGAACGCTGCTGCGAGAGATAGCCCAAGGTTATACATTGTCGTGCGTCGCGGTGTCAATCTGCTTTGTTCTTACAAGAAGTAATTGTCTTGAATGGTGCGTCTCTATGCTATCATTCTTGCTCCTTTAACTATATTTCCGGGCTACTCAGCGGGCATCTTCTCAATTTAGAATCCGGGTAATACGCTTTGGCGACGTATTGCGCGTCCTGCGCCAAGCAGGTTCCCGGGGCGAGAAGCCTACCCGCGGGTGGCTTGACCCAGGTAAAGGGGCTTGCTCGGCGATTGCGTACTCGCGGTCTGTTTCAGCTATAACGTCGCGATTCTCCGCATGGGTTTTGAATCCTGAGCCACGAAAGAAGCTTCTATGAAGAGACTTGACCTGTTGGGGGTTCTGGAAACGATCTATTCTCAAGGAGATGCATCTCGAAAAGGCCTTGCGGAAGAGATCGAGTTTGCTCCAAGCTATATCGGTACCCTGGTGGCCGAACTACGGCGCCGGGTACTCCTACACGTCGTCCCTGACCGAGCTCACCTCATTGGAATACGTATAGGTCGCGCCAACACGCGAATCGTCGTTACGGACCTCCCCGGAAGAGTCTTGAGTCTTAAATAAGGTGCCCACGGACATCTGGAAAGGCGAACAGCATGTCTTTGATTTGATCAACCGCGAGTTGGATACCGCGTTTGAAACTGACCCTCTGATCAAAGGTATCGGCATTGCCATATCAGGGGTGATCGACCGTCATTCCGGCACCGTGCTTTTCTGGCCCAAGGTTCCGGGATGGATCAATATTCCGCTAAAGCGGAGGATTCAGTCGAAGTACGGGCTTCCCGTCGTGGTTGAAGACAGCGTGCGAACCATGGCACTGGCAGAAAAAAAATCGGGCAAGCCAAAAAGCACGGCAACTTCGCCTATGTCGTCGTATCGATGGGGATTGGTGCGGCTATTTACATTGACAATCGACTCTACGTGGGGGCAAACGATTTGGCTGGGGAGCTTGGCCATACGACTATCGATGAACGTGGTGATATCTGCTCTTGCGGAAATCGAGGCTGCCTCGAGGTATACGCTTCGGGCTGGGCCATCATCAGTCGTGTGAAGAGCGGCCTGCAACAGGGAGTCCACTCAGGTCTCGCGCCACTTATGGAAAATCATCCCGAGAAAATTTCTATTGAGGCCATTGTGAACGCCGCCAAATTGCGTGATCAGTTTGCCCACACAGTGCTCTGGGAAGCTGGTGCACACATGGGCACCGCTGTTGCTACGATAGTTAACCTTCTGAATCCGGAAGCCATTGTGCTCGGAGGAGAGGTGCCGCGTGCGGCAAAGGGGTTTATCCTGAAGCCCTTGTTCCATTCCTTTCGTGGGCGTGCCTTCCACCGCTCGGTGCGAAATCTAAAGGTAATTGTCTCGCGTCTAGGTGGAGAATCCGGAGCGGTGGGGGCTGCGATCTTGGTGGCGGAAAAACTTCTACCGAGCTTTCTCTAGTCGTGCACAGAAAGGCTTGTGACGGTCTTGTGGGGAAAAACTCCTGCCTTGTCGCCTTGTGTTTACCTATCCGAAGCGGTGGGGATGCCGATCCAGAGGGAGTTCCGGGGAATATAGGAACAACTCAGTTGGATAACGGATCTTGCCCCGGAAGTGCCCTGTGCCCCGCGACAAGGGGTGCAACAGCCCATTATGGGCCAATACCCGCCCCAGCGCGTGGTATTTAGTGACAGCCTGGGTAATTATCCGGCGAAACGCTCAAATTGGCCCACTGCGATTCTTCTTGCCGTTTGACCATCATCTGCGGACAAGAACCGAGGAGCCGATTTCTCCTCATGCTCGTGCCGACTGAATGCGGCGATTGCTGGTAGTTAATCCCCTGGCTCACCGGCTATTAGTATCTTGGGTGCGTTGCGAGCGACCCCGACCCGGCCAAAGGATTGACCAGCGATAGCTACCCAGTGCGCCGTGCTTCACCATAGCCTCTCTTTTGGGGTGCGCCGGAGGGCAGTTGCATGTCCTGAGCCAGATCGAATTACACGGGTGAAGAGTAGGGCAACCAGAGGCTCTCCTGAAGAGGTGGGAAGGTGGTGTGTGGCCTGCGTGGCGTCCGTAGCCCGACCTGGCTCCTACTAAGCAGGTGAAAACGGCTCCCTTTTATCCCGACGCTAACAAATGACCCTGCATAGCCATTGACTGCTACAAGTTCGGTAGCTTGGCCTTTCTGGCCCCACCGAAGATTCAAAGTGCTCGCCGAGTATTTTAGATTGTAAGGCCAAGTAGACTGAATTGGCGAAGATTCCGAGTGGTTCATAAAGCCCCTTTCCCGGTGGGTGCTAATCCCTTTATTCTTAGCGGCACTTTCGACATGACGAGCCGGTCCATTGACTACTGATTGTAAACCACATGGGGCACGGTTCAGGGACCCTTTGGGAAAACGGCTACTGTGAAAGCTTCAACGGGAAGCTGCGGGATGAATGCCTGAATGGAGAAATCTTTTATTCGCTGAAGGAGGCGCAGGTCGTGATCGCACAGTGGCGGGTGGAATATAACACACGACGCCCCCACTCGGCGCTCGGCTATAGGCCGCAGGTACCGGCGGCCTATAGCCCTCTGGGAACACCAAGACCATTTTCACAGCCCGAAGCTGTGATGTAAACTGTCTCACTTCATCTGGTACCAAAACTCGGGCACCTCATTTCCTGAATGCCTCGCAAGAAGTTTCCTCGATACGTTTTCGATTCAGAAACTCCATGGGGCATCTCCAACCGGCAGTGGGGTCATCCCGACAGACCAAAGAAATGCGCAGTGCAATCACTCCAGGATCATCTCAGCGCCCATACCGCTCCCCGCGATGGGAGTTTTCACGTGAGGAACACCAATTCATTCACGCGGCTGATTCGTCCTTAACGACGCCTAGCCTGGCCAGCACCGGAGCAGGGCAACCGTTCCACTCTTCCTGCGGCTCGTTGCCGAGATAAGGCAGGTCTCGTATTCCCATTGGGCTCGTGAAGTACCCGCTAACAACCAGGTCGCGAAGGGCGTTGAAAAAGGCAACCGCGCTGGCATCCTCCGGGGCCGCTTTTTCTGGGTTGGCAATGCGGTCGAGAATATGTTTTTGCTGCTTAGCCGGGCAGTCGGCAAAGTCGTATGCAAAAGACCGGTTGCACTCCATATCGAGCCAAGTCAATCCGCCACGGATTTCGGCAAGAAGGTTGCCCCCTTTAAAGTTCAGCCAGTCGTCAATGAATTCCGGAACTCCGGCCTGAGTTGCACTGCCCGAGCGCTGGTCGGCGGGTAGTATCCAATCAGAAAGATTGTGAATCATCCTCCACTCGTGGGGATTCAATACCTTGGGATGGTAGTTTGAAGGATCGGCTTCCGCCGCGGGTTGCTGCGGCGTTGCTTTCGCTATTTCAGATGCAAACAGCGTTACCGATATTAAAGCTGCTGCCGGCGCGCTCGTCATAAGCTTAAGGATGTCGCGGCGTTCGAAACTGGGGCTTCTATCAGCAGTCGTCTTTTTCATGTCTCCTCCCCGGAAAGCAAGTGGCATGTAGTAGGTGGCGAGTGGCGAAAGCGGATAAACCAGCTCCGTACAGACCGGATCAGTTCCGTCGCCGCCTTTTCTGTTCCGCACATCCTACATTCCACCTGCACCAAACCTACCCTTTATCGCCGACTTTCTACACAGTCCCCTTCTTCACCTGGGCGGCGATGTATTCGCTCGTTCGCCAGGCAAGAGCCATGATGGTCAGCGTGGGGTTTTTGTCCGCGAGGCTGACGAAAGGCGCGCCATCGGTGACAAAAAGATTCTTGCAGTCCCATGCTTGGCAATAGGGGTTGAGAACCGACGCTTTCGGATTGTCCCCCATGCGAGCACCGCCCACCTCATGAATCCCTTGTCCGCCGGCTGAAATCCCCCATTGTTGCTCAGGGCCAGCCGATTCAATAACCTCGCCTCCGGCGGACTTGACAATATCTTGAAAGGTCTCTTGCATATGGCGGGCCATGAGGATTTCGTCCTGGCCCCACTGGAAGTGGAACTTCAGGACCGGAATCCCCCACTGGTCCACAACGTTGTTGTCGCTTTCACAGTAGCTATCTTCATTGGGAATCATTTCGCCGCGTCCATGAAAGCCAATAAACGAACCGTAAAGCTTCCGGCAGTCCTGCTTCAGTTTCTCGCCGTATCCCCCACCCACAAGTTGCTCAGTTCCATTCAAAAGGCCCGGCATGGGCATTCCTTGACGCCCTCCACCAAACTCGATGTGATAGCCGCGCGCGAAAGGCAGTTGATGCTTCTGCTGCGTCTGGCAATTCCACCAGGGCATGTAGAGATGCATTCCCCCGACACCGTCCTCATTATGCGGAGGCAGGTCCATCATTTTGGGCACAAAGGCGCTCACGTCCGACATCACGGTGTCCATCAGGTACTTGCCCACCAGTCCGCTTGAGTTCGCCAAGCCGTCCGGAAATCGGCGACTGCGTGAGTTCAAAAGCAAGCGTGCGGTCTCGCAGGAGCTTGCGGCAAGGACAATCACTTTCCCGCGCACCTGAACTTCCTTGCGGGTTTGCTTGTCAATGTACGAAACACCAGTAGCCCGTCCGTCCGGGCCCGTTATGACTTCTCGCGCCATCGCGTTGGTTCGAATTTCAAGGTTTCCTGTCATTTGCGCCGGCATGAGCAGCACAACAGGCGAAGAAAAATTGGAACCAAGCCGGCAACAACGGCCGCACTGCGAAACATAATGGCAGGCAGGGCGCCCATTGAGTGGCCGTGTCAGAATAGCCAGGCGGGATGGAATGCAGGGGATATGCAATTTCTGGCAGGCTTTTTGGACGAGCAGTTCATAACAGCGCGGGGCAGGCGGAGGGAGATATTTCCCGTCAGGAAGATTCTCAATGCCCTCAGCGGACCCGAAGACCCCAATCAGTTGTTCGGTCTTGTCATAGTAGGGCGCCAAGTCTTCGTAGCTAATGGGCCAGTCGAAACCCTTGCCGTCACGGCTGTATGGCTTAAAATCATACGGACCGTTTCGGAGTGAGATCCGCCCCCAAGCGTTGGTTCGCCCTCCCAACATGCGTGAGCGAAACCACATCCAATCGGTTCCCGGGGCGGAGAGGTAAGGTTCGCCCTCGACTTGCCAGCCGCCGCCGACGGCCATGAAGTAATCCATCGGGGACATGGTGTTTACGGCATCCCGGTGAGGTGCGTCGTACACCCACTCCAGCCACTTCGAATCCTTGGCCGCGTCGAACCAGCCTCCAGCTTCCAACATCAGGCACTTGGCGCCGACCTTCGTCAAGTTATAGGCGGCCATTCCGCCACCGGCCCCTGAGCCAACAATGATCACGTCATAAGTATCCGAACTGGACATCAGATCTGGCATTGTTTGCTCCTAATGATTACAGCAAACACCGGGCACAGAACACCGTTGGTTCTGCTCGTAAAAAACTGGACCATCAAGATCTCGTATCAGCCGCATACTCACGCTTATTGAAGGCGGACAAGGCCAACCTCCGTGCGGTTGTTCCCTTGGTCGTCAAAAGAGATAGTTCCGGAAACCCCCGCAAAGTCCTTAGCACTTGAAACCTGGTCGCGCACGCGAGCGCGGTTCGGACCCGTATTAAGCACGGCGCGTGCGATCAGTTGAACAGCATCGTAAGCTTCAGCAGCAACAGGACTCGGAAAAACCCCGGTTGCCAACCGATAGCGACGCACAAAGCTTTCACGCAAAGGTGTTTCAGTCTGCGTGGAGGCAACCGTATAGATACCAGCTCCTGCGGGGTCTTTTTCTCCCGCCCTATTCTGTGGGGGAAATTTCAGTCCAGAACCTTCCTGGGCAGTCTGCTGTGAAAGGTAAATTGGAGTGTGGACTCCATCGGCCCAAATTGCCTGCAATAACTTCCTCGCATTCTCCGGCTGCGTCCAGAAGACAATTGCCTGTGGAGACTTTGCTTTAATGGAGGCCAGCAACGAATCGGTGTCAGGCTGTAGCGGATTGATGGGCAGAGAAGCCGGAGGCGGAAGCCCAAGCCGATGAGCGGCCGAGATAAATTCCTGGCCACCAACGCGTCCGTCGTGATCGCGATCGGCAACCAGGAGGACCCGTTGGAAGTCGCGCACGTGGTAAATGTCCTCGGCGGTCACCTGCGCCTGCTGAACGTCACTGGGCCCAAGGCGAAAGATCCAGGGCATATTGATTTGAGTTGCGGTAACGTCTGTGGAAAGGGTCAGAACGGGAACGCCGATCTTATTGCCGATTTGCTCGCTCAGATGAGCTGTCACGCCGTCGGCGCAGGTCACGATGGCGATGACCTTTTCCCTAACGACGAGGTTAATGATTTTATCCCCGAGAGGTCCCCAAGGCGGGACGTTCTCATCGGCAACGGTAAGAGCAAGATGGCGTCCTCCCGGCAAGGGATGTCTAGAGGCATCCTGAAGCGCCATCTGCGCCGCCGTAACGATCGCCTCTCCGTCTGCCTTCTGCGGACCATGAAGCGGAGCAATAAGACCGATGTGAATCGTGGGCCCTGCAAGATCGTACGCCGCTTCGCGTCCCGGCCCCGCATAGCTTGCGCCCTTCGTTCCGATTGAAGCGTAAGGGACCGGGGAACCATTCTGCTGCGCAAGGACTATGCTAGCGGTCCCCAGGATCGCAAGCATGCTTGCAAATCCCAGAAAGTTCCTCAAAAAGCTGTGAAACCGCTTTCCCATTTCGAGTTCGAGAAGGCCCGAGGGCAAGTTAAAAGGATGGCGCGAACCAGGACTCATCGCATGAATGCCATCGGATTGCCCTTCCAGTCCGTCCGCTGCTCGGGCCAGTAGACAAAGTGTCCGTTCTTCACCTGGGCAAAGGTTACAGGCGCAATGTTGTTCAAGGTGTAATCAAAAAACGCCGTGCCGCTTACTCCCTGGTATCGCTTCATTTCGTAGTCGCGCAATGCGTCCATGATGCGAGCCCGGTTGAGCCCCGCCTTCTGAATGGCCGCAATCAGCATGCTCATACCGTCATAAGCGTAAGAGGCGTAAGCGTCGGGTTCGGTATGGAAACGTTCCAGGTATCGGCGGCGAAACCCCAGCCATCTCGGGTCTTGCCGGGCCGGGTCGATGGCGGAGATTGCCACGAAACCATTTGCGGCCGGGCCGGCGATCTTCACCACTTCGGGATAAGCCACCCGGCTACTACCAAAGACCGGTTGATTCATTCCCAAGGCGCGCATCTGCCGGAGAATTAGGCCCGCCTGCGGCGCATCGCCCCAAAGGACCAGGCCGTCGATCCCAAGCCTCTTCAAGGTCTGCAACCGCTCGGAAAAATCCTTCGCATCGGTTGCGTATTTCACCACCACCAGGGGCTGATAACCCATGCGTCGAGCGTCGTTAATGAACTCCTCGTCGCCTCTCCGGCCATAGCGGTCGTTCACCCGCAGGATGCCAACCCGCTTGAGCTTAAGCTGATTGAAAATGTAATCGGCCAGCGCGTAACCTTGCTGCCGGTCGTCAGGGAAATTGTGCAGCAGCCAGGGGACACGGGTTTCTGTCACCGTCGGGTCCGTGGTCGCTGTGTCTATGATCGGAAGCTGAATTTTTAGGGAGACTCGCAAGGCGATGTGGGTGGAGGCGGCGTCAACGGAACCGAGCATGCCCCACACGTGCTGGGCGAAAAGCATTTTGACGATCTCCATCGAGGAGGCGCCCCAAAGGGGCAGGTCATCGTGCACTTTCAGGGCGAAGGGTTTGCCTTGGTAGCCGCCCCGAGCGTTGGCTTCCTCGACGGACATTTGGGCGCCATGCAGCATAGCAATTCCATAAAGTGAATCGGGATTGTATTGATCGAGCGGACCCAGAAAACCGATGTTAATGGTTTGCAGATTTTTCAAATCGGGATCGGGCACGCTGCGAGCCGCGCCGTCATATTCCAGAGTGTTAGATTCGACATACCATTCCTTGTACGGTTTGCGAAATCGGCCGAAGGGAACAGCCTGCTTCGGCATATTGGCGTAAGGGATGGTCGTGGGCGATTTCTCCTGAGCGTCCATAGGCGGAGCGGATTGTGGCCGGGCCGGCGTCGCTAGCGCGCAAAACAGAAACGCCATAAAGACAGTCGCTTTCATCGCCACGATCCTCCCTTGCTGTTGCGTAACTCCGGTGCGACACAAATGCCGGATTCGGCAAAAACTCCTAAGCAACGGTCGCCTTTTCTACGAAACTCTCCACTTGCCCGCGCGCGAACCGGACAATCCGGGCTAGGGTTTCCGGGCTGATGGCGCGGACGGTGTCACACATGGGTCGCGCTGAAGCAGGGTCGGCAACTTCGATGATCAGCCCCTGGCTGCCGAATTCCAGCGCCGCGCGGCTGGCGGGCTCAACCATCGCGGCGATGCCGGTGGCATGGCTCGGGTCCACGATCACCGGCAGAAACGTGTGGGCGCGCACGGCGGGAATCACATTCAAGTCGAGCGTATAGCGTGAGTATTCGCCCGCCGCGAATGCCTTGATGCCGCATTCGCACAAGACAATATCCAAGTTGCCCTGCTGGGCAATGTATTCGGCCGCTCCCAGCCATTCGCACAAGCTCGCAGCCATCCCCCGCTTCAGCAAAACGGGTTTACCCACGCGGCCTACTTCGGCGAGCAGAGGGTAGTTCTGCATATTGCGAGAACTGACCTGGATCATGTCGGCAAATTCCGCCACCTGCTCAACGAGGCGCGGGTCCATCGCCTCCGTGACCACGGGCAGGCCGGTTTCTTCGCGCGCGATGCGCAGGAGGCGAAGCCCTTCCGGGCCTGTGCCCTGATAATCGTGCGGTGAAGTGCGCGTCTTGTAGGCGCCTCCGTGCAGCATGTCGGCGCCGGCGCACTGAAGCGCGCGGACCAACGTGAGCGTTTGTTCCTGATTTTCAACGGCGCAGGGGCCGCCGATCACCACAGGGCGCTCTCCCCCGAAGCGCACCCCACCCACCTCGACGATGCGCTTTTTCACTTCGCCATACTCCGGATGGGCCGTGCGGCACAACCGCGGACAGATTCGCGGCAGATCATTGAGGCTAACTTGTCCAGCGATCTTCATCGTTCGCTTCCTTTGCCCGAACCAAAGCTCCGAAAATGAGCGCAACGCAAGAATCAAGACATCAGCCACGTTCGCGCGTTAACGCCATTCCCTTGCGCCCTCCGGACTCACAGCGCGCTCTTGTGCCGCTCGCCGTCCGCGTCCGGCCCACGGTCGGTTTCGAAGATGGCCATGGCCTCCATTTCAATCAGCAGGTCCGGTCGACACAAAATGGCTTGGATGCCCGTGGACGCCGGAAGGGGATCCAGACCCAGTTGCTTGAAAAATTCCGTGCGAATTTCATTAAAGGCGGCGTAATCGCGTTCGATGTCCCGAAGATAGCAGGTTGTCCGAACGATATCCTTCCAGGACGCACCCTCGGACTCGAGCAACGCGGTAATATTCTTATAGGTTCGCCAGGTTTGGGCTCTGAAATCTCCTTCGTGAATGCTCCGTCCATATTCATCGACACTGGCCGTTCCCGAAATCAGAAGGATCGTCATCCCCTTGATGTCCAGGCGCAATCCGCGCGAAAATGACGAAGGATGCTCGTAATGGTACGCTTCATTCAAGACTTGAGGCGCATTGATTGCCTTCTTGGAGACCGGTTTGTGAGTTTCTTTCATCGTGATGACATCAGCGCCGGTTTTTAGCTGGCTCATTGTGTTGTTCTCCCTTGTTAGGTTGGCGAACCCCGTGGCTTAGACCATCGGCCGTGGCCACCCAGATATCCTGGCCTTGAAACGCCAGGTTCAGAATGTAGTTATGCGGAAGGGACGTAGGTGTTTCCATCTTGCTCTTCTTACCGTCCGGCCGGGTGATCATAATCTCCCCGCGCCCGACCTTTTCAGCTTTCGCTGAATCGAGAGCTTGCCAGTTCTCGGGGCGATAGGTGACCCAGGTATTCGTCTTGTAATCGAGCTCGCTGAGACCTTTCTGCGTGCACGCCCACACCTCGTCATTGCGCGTTTGGACTCCGTTGATAAAGTCGGAGGCCAGTCCGCTGTCCTTGGTCAGGTAGTTATGCCAGTTTCGCCCGTCATATCCGCTGAGGCCGAAATAGGTGCCCGCCCAAAACATCTTTGTTTCAGAGTTATAAGCCACGCTGCTGACGACCATGTGGATGAGACCCTGATTGCGGTACAAGACGATTTCCATCGAGCCGTCGGGGTCGGTGTAGGGCCTCCAATAATGGCGGGCGATGTCATAGACGATAACACCCCCTCCCCACAGGCCCAAATACACTTTCTGCTTGCCGACGGCGATGGCGTAAGACCAAGGCTCATCAAAGGGTGAGTTTTGTTCATTAAAAATCGCCCAATCTCCTGTGTCCGTATTCAGGCGGCTGACGCCGGCGGCGGTTGCGGCCCAAACGTACTTGTCCTGGATCGCCACGCTGTAGACCAGATCGTTCGCCAAGCCACTCGTCAGGTTGGTGTAATTCTTGAACTGACCCGCGGAGTACCGGCTAAGTCCGCCAAAGGTTCCCACCCAAACGTCGCCGGTCTGTTGGTCCACGGCAATTGACATCACCGCGCGGCCCGCCAAGCCGTCCGCAGGAGTAAACACCTTCTTCACGCGCCCGTTCTCTATCAGCACCAACCCGTGTGAGGTCCCCGCCCAGATCTGATTGCCGTCTACCGTAACGCAGAACACTTCCCCCTCCGGGAAGCCGTTGGCCTTTGAGTAATTGGTCCATTTCGTGTAAAGCGGGAGTGTCTGAGCTACGACGCTTGCGGTGGCGAGAACGAATAGCCCCGCACTCAACAAGAGGCGCATACGGAATGAATTTCTCATCGGTCCCTTTAGAGATGGCTCACTCGGCAAGTTAAGCAAAATCTCTGTTCTCCTTCATAAGGTCTTCAAAAACTCGATCAGGTCGTTCAGCTGCACTTTGTTCATGTCGGAAGTGATTCCGTGCTTATCTTCGGGGTTGAACTTCGTCCAAATCTCTTCCAGAGTCAGCGCCTCACCGTTATGAAGGTACGGAGCCCTCATGTAAGCACCCTCAAGCTGGGGCACATCGAACGCCTTAACGTTGTCGTACTTCGTCGCCGTTCCCACGTTCATCCGAACCCTCGACGTGTAATGGGTCAGCGGAGCATGGCAGTAATAACAACGGTCACCAATGGGAATGAGGGAACCATCGTTCATCTTTGTTCGGAAGAAGATAGCCCGGCCACGCTCCTGCGCGTCGGTCAAGCCGCCAACTGACAGTAGATGCGGATTGGGCGGCAGCTTGAGCGACCGGATGAAAGCGACGAGATCTTCCACTTCGTTGGAACTGAAGCCTTGCGACCGGAAGATGTACATGGCCGTGCGCGGGCCGTCCTGAGTTTCAAGGTTGGGATTCAGCCCATTCCACTTGAAAGGAGAAGTTCCGGCAATTGCGAGCAGTGTCCGGTTTTCCGTGACATCGCGGCCGAGCTCAGGGGTCTCGAGACTCCACACCAAGCCATCCTCGAAGCCTTCGTGCGGGTGACACGTAGCGCACGCCAATTGTCCCTGGTAGCAAAACTTTGCGTCAAAAAACAGTTGTTCCCCACGGCGCACGGCCGTAATCTCCCTTGGCCCGCCCAGGTCAATCGTTGAGGAAACCTTCAACTGATTTAGGTCCACAACGCTCACCGTATCGTCTGTGCGGTTGGCGATATAAGCGAAATGGCTGTCGGGCGACACCACCACCGCGGTAGGATTGCGGCCCGTGCGCAGCCGCCCGACTACAAATTGCCGGGCAGAATCCGAGCGGTCGGCCAGGGCTTCAGGATCGGAGGCTGGCACTTGTTTCACCAGTTGATTAAGTCTCTTAATATTGATTACGGAAACCCTATTGGCGCCTGAAGCCGTAACTAAAGCCAATCGCCCATTCGGTGTGCAGGCTGCGCCGAAGCCGTCGGCATAAGAGCGATCGATATCGTCAAGCAAGACCTCTATCACCTGGGCTTTGCGCTCGCCCGACTGAGCCTGCCGGATGATTGCCACGCCATGACTCAGATACCAGCCCTGCTTAATCTGAATCAATGGGACGAGATTGTGTGGCTGCATAAACGGGATAAGCAGGTACCCGCCCTCCGGATCCGGCACTTGAGCGATATGCCGAAGCTGAATTGCCCCAGGCACCAAGATCCGCTTGGCAACAACCTGCCTTGCAGTGTCTATGACGGTCAGTTGGGAAACAGGCGGCTCATCAGGCGTCGCCACACGTGCTAGGAGATTCGAAACGTAAATCCGTTTTCCATCGCTGGAAAGGGCGACATATTCTGGAAAGTGTCCGGCGTCGAGCCGCTTGATTTCCTTCCTCGACGAAAGGTCAATCACCGAGATGTTATTGCCCAACGTATTCGCCGTGTAAAGAAACTTCCCCGCACGGTCGGTTGTAATTCCTACCGGCCCCCAGCCGGCTTTGAGCGTTCTAATGACCCGTAAAGAGCCCTCGTCAATCTCGTTGACCGTATTGCTCCATTCATTCGAGACGTACAACGTCTCGCCATCCGGAGAAATCGCGATTCCTTCGGGCCTTCGGCCGACCTTGACCCGCCCGATGATGCGCTGCGTTTTCGTGTCCACGGCAAGCACAAGGTTGCTATCTTCGCAAACGACATAGAGCCGCCGGCCATCGGGTGAGAGCTTCAGGGCTACGGGGCTGAGATATCGCGGACCCGAGTCGCCGGAGTTTTCGACAGTCCAGGCTGATGCCTCACTCAGAGATCGCTGTATTCCGAACCCCGCCGCAAGCAACATCACAACTATCGTGATCCTCGTAGGCAAAGCTCCGCACCGATTAACTTTGCGTAACTTCTTTTCTGGACGAATGTTCATTTGCCTTTGCTCACCGCTGCTGTGGCCGGGGGCGCCGCTGGTTCTCTAACGGTCAGAATTTGGTCCGCCTTAACGTGTTCGAGCGTCTGCACCGTTCCGCTGGGCCAGCGGATGATCAGTTGATCCACTTCAGTCTGTTGCCCCAGCCCAAAATGCGGTCGCGGATCACTTTGGGAAAGGTAGCCAGTTTCCGAAACGGCCTGAACGTACTGGCGCAAGTTTCCAGCCACAGCTTCCAGGCTTGCGCCGTAGCCATCCCGATTGCTGCGTGTTCCCACCAACTTTACGGTTAACCAATGATTGCGGCTTCCCGCAGCTGGAGTGTTATGTAGCAGAATCCCATTGCCGCCCAGAGTTGTGATAAAAGCATCCATGTATCCGTCATTGTCATAGTCGCCGAAGCAAGCGCCGCGGCTGACGTAGCGCTTTTCAAAAAAAATCCCAGCTCGGGTGGAAACGTCCGAAAAGGTCTTATTGCCGTTGTTCCGTAACAGCGTACTCTCCATGGGTATCAGCCAAGTCAAGCCGCCGTTGACGATAAAGAGGTCTTTCCACCCGTCGTTATCGAAATCAAAGAATCCATTGCCCCAGCCCACATACTGGCCGGAGACACCTGCTATACCTGCCTCATCCGTGGTGTCCAGAAAATAGTCACCGGGCTTGGCGGGGTTGTGGAAGAGCCGGTGGTAACGGGCGTCAGAAACAAAGAGGTCCTGCCACCCGTCATTGTCGTAGTCGCCGAAAATTGGCCCCATGGCGGTCGTCGCCTCACCGTTCTGCCCATAGGCCACATTCACATTCACGGCGACGTTCGTAAACGTGCCGTTATGGTTGTTGTGGTAGAGATAGCTCTCCATCGTGTCGTTCGCGACGTAAATATCCGGCCACCCGTCGTTGTCAAAATCGCCCACCGTCACGCCCATCGCCCGCCCGGCCTGGTGGGCAATTCCTGATTCTCGTGACACTTCTGTAAAAGTTCCATCCCCGTTGTTATGGAACAGCCGGTTGAATTCGGGATCGTAGTCCAAGGGACCCGGGTAGTGGTCGCCTGGATAGTACTGCCGATAGCTGGGAACAAATCTCAAGTAGTTGCCCACAAAAAGATCAAGACGTCCGTCTCGGTCGTAATCAAGAAAGGCCGTTCCCGTGCCAAAATAAGGATTATCAACGCCCGCATCCGCCGTAACATCCGTGAACGTTCCATCGCCGTTGTTGTGATAGAGGATGGCAGAGTTGTAATTGGTCACGTAAATGTCTTCATTGCCATCGTTGTCGAAGTCTCCAACGGTTACGCCCACCCCGACCCCTTTGCCGCCCACGCCCGCCTGGGCGGTGACATCCGTGAACGTTCCATCACCGTTATTGCGATACAGGTGGTTTGTGGCGTCCTTGCCGTCCGGGGCCGAATGGTTCGTAAGTCCCTCGACGTAGCGGCCGCTGACGGCGTAAAGATCCAGAAGGCCGTCGTTGTTATAATCAATCCAGGCGCAACCCGAACCTGTGCCTTCAAGAATTGAACTCAGTTCCTTTTCCCCAAACGAGTGTCGGAAAACGATGCCGGATTTTTCTGTCACGTCCTCAAACTGAGGAAGCGGTATCGCCATACCCGGCCGGGGGGAAAGGTTTCGTCCCCAAAGTCCGCGAGCCGCCCAAAGCGGCCCACCGGCAGCAGTCAATTTCACGAATTGTCGTCGGGAAATCCCCATGGGCTCCTCAGTGTTGGAGTGCTGGTGAATGCGAAACCACACCAACGGGAATGGGTGTATCGAGACGCTTCAGCGCCAGCGGCCAGTGGTCTGAAGGCACCACAGCCTTGTTCTCATGGCATCCCACGCACCCTACGTCTTCTCCCGTCCGTGCCCAAATCCAGCTCTGCTGGGCACGGATCACAGATCTTTTTCCATTCAGCAATTCGAATCGGATGGGATAGTCGGCCGGAACCTTAATGTAGAAGGAACCGTCGCTTTCGACCGGAGCCTCTCCCAAAACCCGCTCACGGCGATGGTCCACCTGGAGAGCAATCACCCGAACCCGCGCGATATGACTTGTCAGGTGGCCGTCGGGCGCGTCAGCCGAAAGGTAGGCGTTCAGGCAAATCACGCGGCCGTAGTCCCGCTCCGGATGAAGGATGCTCCAGTAGTACTCGGGAATCGGGCGCGGTTCCAGGGGTACCGCCTGTACACTTGAAAACTTTGGGTTGTTGTAAATTGCTTTTCCGACCGACATTGTTGCGAGGTCAAAGGCGTAAAGGCCAAATGTGCCCGCCCCGGCGTATGAACTGGAACTCTCTTTTGCCACCACCAATCTATTTCCATCGAGCAAGCGGGCTGACCAATAGGTCGAATTCGGTGGCGTGATCGCTGAATTGTGTAGAGCCCCAGGTCGAACCCAAGCAAGTTCTCCACCGATCTCCCTCCCTGCCGGGTCTTGTCTCTTCACAGACAACACGGTGCCGTCATCCAGTTCTTCCGCTTCGGTTCGGACGACTTTCGGCCGGCTACTCCAGCGAAACGGGCTGAGTCCCGAACCGTCCGGCCGCAACGTGTAAAACACGCGCGATTTGCCGTCTTTGCCGCCCGCAACCAGCGAAGACTCCGCCGAGACGAGGATTCGCCCGTTGTGAAGAACCGTTTCAACCTGGAAGTCGCCGGGGCCGAATGTAATCGGATGGGCGTCAGAGCTATTCCCTTGTGACACATAGATGGCCGAGGTTCGCTCGGATCCTTTCTTCGTGACCATCGTAAACACAATCTGGTTTCGCGGAAGATAGGCAGGCCGCAGGCAATCTGCCGCGCAGTGCGTAATCTGACGCTTGCCCGAGCCGTCCGCGCTCATTTCCCAAATTTGCCACCGTGCTCCGCGGGTTTTCTGGCCCGAGAAAAGCGCCTTGCCAGCATCAAAGGATATTAGCGGATCGGCCACGGCAAAGAATTCCGGCGTCAAGTTAATGGCTGAACGATATGGCGTTCCCGGCAAAAAGCGCGCCAGATGGCTCCCCTGCGGAAATCGTTTCGTCAATTCGCCCGGCACAAGCGCAGGCGCTTCGACAAAAATAATTGCAGGCAGCTGGTGTGCATCGGCGGGGACCGGATTTGCCAAAGGCGATTTCAGCGCCGTGAACGCGAGTCCCGCGAAAAGGAACGAAATTGCTATAAGGATGTTTCGGAAAAGTTTCATTTAGCTCAAATCCGTCGAATCAACACCGCGATGAGGCCTCAACATTGGCTTCTCGGCCCGGGCCACACACAAAAGCGGTTGAATTCAGCGGCACAGCACACTTATCACTTCCGGCGATTTTGACCCAATGGCCCCTACGAAGGCGTAACGTTAATCACAAAGAGAGCGAGCGTCGATGACGAATGTCAGGAAACGACATGACAACCGTCAATCTCCGGGTTCTAATCTTTTTACCTTGGGCGGCTAACAGGTTTATTCCCAGCACCTTGGCAGAAGTTGGTGGTGGCTTGCGGCTTTACGCACAGCGGACTGCGGAAAGTGGACTCCGGCTCTTTGATTTTTCTTCCTCTTAGTGAGCCGGACTTGGCCCGTCTTAATGGTGCGTAGCTCGTTCGAGTGCCTGCACGTCCTGGATGACCAAGCGCCGGCCCCGCTTTTCGATCAGGCCCTCCCGTCGCAACAAGTTCCAGGCTCGGCTGACAGTTTCAGAAGATAGTTCCAGAACCTCACCGATTTCCTGGCTTGTGAGGGATAGGGTTAGCGAATAGGACTTTGCAGTCTCCATCGCATCGGGCGAAATCAATGAAAACAGAAAAGTCGCCACTCGCGCCCCAGCGTTTTTAAAGCTCATCGTCGTCATGCGGGAGCGGATTTCGGCAATCTCGCCAAGCAGAAAGCGGATCATATCGAGAGAAATATCAGGGTTGGCACGTAAGAAAGTAAAGAAATCTTTACAAGGCGCAGCGCAAATTTCGGAGTCTTGAAGCACCACCGCACTTAGCGGATACTTCGTTTCGTTGAGAGCCTCCAAGCCAAACAGATCACCGGGGAAAATAACGCGCGTGATACGCTGTTTTCCATTCTCAAGCGGCTTGACCATCTTGACGAGTCCCGCACTCAACGCAAAAAGATGGTCAGCCGCTCCCCCTTCGAAAAATAAGATCTGGTTTCTACGGTAGTGGGCGGGGCGAAAGATGCAGGTGAAACGCGCGAACTGATCTCCAGAAAGATTTCGGAAAAGCGTGTTGGCCAGGACGGGACAACCGGCACACTCTGGTTTCAAACCTGCCTCCGCCTGCTCGAAGCGTCCACAACCTTATAGTGTAGCGAAAACCAGGTTGTCTTCATAGCGTATTGTGGGGATGACCATACTGAAAAGGTGGTTCCAAATGGACTTCTTTGCTGGAATGACCTGACCGGGATTTTTTGTACCAAGTGAAATGAGAGAGAATTCCCTTGAGGAGGACCAGTCATGTCCACGAAGAGGTTCAAGCCGGAGCAGGTTGTGAACCTGCTCCGGCAGATCGAGGTGGAGGTTGCCAACGGCAAGACGACACCGCAAGCCTGCCGGGATGCGGGGATTCACACCCAAACGTACTATCGTTGGCGAAAGGAGTTTGGCGGGCTGAAGCTGGACCAGGCGAAGCGACTCAAGGAACTGGAAAAAGAAAACAGCCGGTTGAAGCGACTGGTAGCTGAACTATCGCTGGAGAAGCAAGTTCTGCGCGACGTGGCGCAGGGGAACTTCTAAGCCCCGAACGGTGACGTTGTGCGGTCGAGCGTGCACGCGAGAAGTATGGATTGAGCGAACGGCATGCCTGCCGGCTACTGGGGCAAGGGCGAAGGGCACAACGGTACACTCCGATTCTGCGCCGGGATGAGGATGCCCTGATGCGGGCGATCATCACGCTGGCCGGCAAGTATGGCCGCTACGGCTACAGTCGGATCACCGTGCTGCTATGGGAAGCCGGGTGGCAAGTGGGCAAGGACCGGGTGGAGCGGATCTGGCGGCGGGAACGGCTGAAAGTGCCGCAAAAACAGAGGCCGTTACTCGAGGCTGTCCAGATAGGTCCTGAGAGCTTTTACCTGATCCGGGGTAAACATGAAGCGTGGCATCCCGCCGGCGTTCATCTTGGGCAAGGGGTGGGTGAAGAGATCCTCGAACTGTTCGTCTGAGAACTGTTTACCGATTCCTACCAGTTTGGGTGCGAAAGACGTTCCGACTGCGCCTTCACCGTGGCAGGCATAACACCCGTGGGACTGGAAGATCTTTTCCCCTTGCGCCACAAGCGGGCTGGGTGGCGTACTGGCCTTCAAAGCCTGGGTGTCCCGTGCCCCGCCGTCCATTTGTGATTTGAACGGTTGCTTCATGAATTGCACTTCCATCCGATGCTGCTGGACCAATTGCATTGCCACGTCTTTGTTGTGGGAATCCTGGTAGTAGCTGTACGCACCCAAAACGGTGCGAACAATGAAAATGAGCGAGAACGTGCCGACGGCAACGGGGCGCCGCCACGGCCTGCGTTCCAGCCGGCGATCGATGAAAGGAAGTCCGACAAACAGAAAAACAATGATGGCGGGGATGATCACTATCCGGAGAAATTCGCCCTGGCCGCGCCAGATCTTGAGCCACTCGAACAGAGGGCGATAATACCATTCCGGGCGCGGCAGAAAATGAGTGTCGGCGGGGTTTGCGAGTGGCCCGAGCGCAGCCGGAGCAAAGTAAGCCGCAAACCCCAGAGCGATAACAAGCAACAACGCAAAGCCCAAATCCATGAGCAACTGGCGCGGATAAAAGCTCTCGGTCTTCTGCCTGGGCTTGACGGGATTTTCGCTGATCGGGCCAGCCGCGCCGGCTTTGCGAAAAAGATAGATATGAATTGCTACAAGAAGAAAGATCAGCGCCGGGATGTAGAAAACATGCATGACAAAGAAACGCGAAAGCGTCAGCGTGCCAATCTGGTTCCCTCCGCGCAACAACAGCTTTGCGAATCCGCCGACGATAGGCACCTCACTGGCAACATTCGTGCCCACTGCGGTTGCAAAGTACGATTTTTGGTCCCACGGAAGGAGGTAACCGGTAAAAGCCATGCCCATGACAAGGGTGAACAAAATGGTTCCGGAAACCCACAACAGTTCGCGCCGCCCTTTGTAGGACCCGTACAGGAAGGTCTGGCTTTAATGCAACAACACGATGATTACCATTGCGCTAGCCCCATAAACGTGAAGGCTGCGCAAGAAAGACCCGGCAGCAACCACCTTTGTGATATACGCAACGGTGACGTGGGCGTGGTCGACGGAAGGAACATAGTAGAGCGCGAGGAATATCCCGGTAATAATTTGCGAGATGAAAATGAAAAGCAACCCAGACCCGAAGATATAAGCATAACGCGCTCCGCCTGGGATGGGTTCGTCCAGCGCTTCATGCAGCAACTTGTTCAAGCCCGTATGTCGTTCGAACCAGAGGAACCATCGGCCATGTCGGGCTCCGCGCGCGCTTTGGGGTGTGCCGTCTGACGTTGTTCTTGTCGGCATAATCGTAATTCCCTTTATCCCACTTCTTTCTTGAATGGTAAGAGCGCCTGGTAATACTCGTAACGTACCATTAAATCTTCGTTCTCGACCTTGACGGGGAGCGTGTCCATCCCGCGCAATGCTGGCCCCTGGATGAGTGAACCGTCAGATGAGAACTGGCTGCCATGGCAAGGGCACATGAACTTGCCTTCAGTTGCGTTCCAGGGAACTTCGCAGCCCAGGTGCGGGCACACAGCAGAAAGCACTTCGGTATTATCGAGTGGGCCTCTTCTCTTTCCTTTGGTGACATACACCGGTTTCCGTGAGACTGCTTCCCGCCATCCGTCGACCTGCTCAATCTTGACAGTCCGCCTGACGGGCGCTGTCAAGGACCCGTAATTGCTGTCGTTGCCCAGGTCCGACCACGAAATCGAGGTTGTCCTCGCAAAGACCGGGTAAAGGACATAGCGCACCAGCGGAACGGCGAGTAACGC
>Ga0307372_10004870_pt1 | contig 20456 bp, 18 predicted proteins | sample OX1MG_FD_202533 | JGI IMG/M metagenome (GOLD analysis project Ga0307372, IMG submission 202533) | Soil microbial communities from Risofladan, Vaasa, Finland - OX-1 | ecosystem: Environmental > Terrestrial > Soil > Coastal area > Acid sulfate soil | place: Finland: Risofladan, Vaasa | collected...
ACGCTCACTTAATTGCATCATTAGCCCGTTTTACTCCCGTGCTGAGCTCGGCTGGCTCTGGATGGATGTGCGGTTCCATCCGCAAATCACGTGATGGATGCGCGCATCCATCCCGATGCCGGTCCTCGGGGTAACCGGTGGCGGGGCCAGCGGCCTTAGTTCTGCCCGGGCGCGGGACCTTCGTCTCTGTTCGGCGATGACGGCGGGGAATACACCAGAAGTGATGCTCTCCGCAGGAGGTCCTGCCGTGGACACAGCCCCGATACTCAAGTCCCCGCTAGTGGACGGAACTGACTTCAACCTCACCGACTATGACGCGGCGGTGCGGGACTTCTCCTGGGCGGGGGCCGCGGCCCAGCTCGACGGGCTGCCGGGCGGCCGGGGCCTGAACATCGCGCACGAGGCCGTGGACCGGCACGCGAACGGGCCACGCGCCCGCCACATCGCGCTGCGCTGCGTCGCCAAGGACGGAACCCGTACCGAGCTGACCTACACCGACCTGCGCGAGCAGACGAACCGGTTCGCCAACCTGCTCGGCGTGCTCGGGGTGGGCAAGGGCGACCGGGTCTTCTCGCTGCTCGGCCGGATGCCAGAGCTGTACGTCGCGGCGCTCGGCGCGCTGAAGAACACGAGCGTGTTCGCGCCGCTCTTCTCTGCCTTCGGGCCAGAGCCGATCAGGGACCGGCTGCGGATAGGGGACGCGAGGGCGCTGATCACCACCGCCGAGCTGTACGAGCGCAGGATCGCGCCGATCAGGGACAGCCTGCCTGGCCTGGAGCACGTGCTGATCGTGGGCGACGCCGCGGCATCCAAGACGATCAGCCTGGCTGAGGCAATGGCCGGATCGATCGCGGAGTTCGAGATCCCGCCCACTGACCCGGAGGACATGGCGCTGCTGCACTTCACCAGCGGAACGACGGGCAAGCCTAAGGGCGCGGTGCACGTGCACGAGGCTGTCGTCGCCCACCACGCCACCGCTGGCTTCGCGCTCGACCTGCATCCCGACGACGTGTTTTGGTGCACAGCCGATCCCGGCTGGGTCACCGGGACCTCCTACGGCATCATCGCCCCGCTCACGCACGGCCTGACGATGATCAGCGACGCGGGCGACTTCGACGCCCGGCGCTGGTACCAGATGCTGGCCGACCAGAAGGTCAGCGTCTGGTATACGGCGCCGACCGCGATCAGGATGCTGATGCGCTACGGGCCTGAACTCGCCGCCGGCTACGACCTGTCCGCGCTGAGGTTCATCGCCAGCGTGGGGGAGCCGCTCAACCCCGAGGCCGTGGTCTGGGGCCAGCGGGCGCTCGGTCTGCCCATCCACGACAACTGGTGGCAGACCGAGACTGGCGCGATCATGATCAGCAACTTCGCGGCGATGGAGATCAGGCCGGGCTCGATGGGCCGCCCGCTGCCCGGCGTCACCGCCGGCCTGCTCGAGCAGGGCAAGGACGGGCGGGCCAGGGTCAGCGGCGGCAAGGTGACCGAGGTAACCCGGGCTGGCGCCGAGGGCGAGCTCGCGCTGCGGCCTGGCTGGCCGTCGATGTTCCGCGGTTACCTGCACGCAGACGAGCGGTACGCGGAGGCCTTCGCCGACGGCTGGTACCTATCCGGTGACATCGCCCGCCGCGACGAGGACGGCTACTACTGGTTCGTCGCTCGTGCCGACGACGTGATCAAGTCGGCTGGCCACCTGATCGGGCCGTTCGAGGTGGAGAGCGTCCTGATGGAGCACTCGGCGGTCGCCCAGGCCGGCGTGATCGGCAAGCCCGACCCGGTAGCCGGCGAGCTCGTCAAGGCGTTCGTCGAGCTCAAACCGGGCCGTGAGCCGAGCGAGGAGCTCAGGCGCGACATCATCGCGTTCGGCCGGCGCAGGCTCGCCGCGCTCGCGCCCAAGGAGGTCGAGTTCGAGCAGCACCTGCCGCTGACCCAGAGCGGGAAGGTGATGCGCAGGCTTCTGAAGGCACGTGAGCTGGGGCTGGAGACCGGTGACACATCGACCCTCGGGAGCACGCCATGACACCACCGGTCAGGCCGGCCACCAATCTCGATGCCGCGCACCGGCTCGACCTGCTCCGCCAGATGCTGTTCATCCGGCGGTTCGAGGAGAAGTGCGTCGAGCTGTATAGCGGCGGCGAGATCCGCGGCTTCGTCCACCTCTACATCGGCGAGGAGGCCGTCGCCGTCGGCGTCAATTCCGCGCTCACGCCGGATGACAACATCGTCTCCACGTACCGGGAGCACGGTCACGCGCTCGTGCGGGGCGTGCCGCTCGACTCGGTGATGGCCGAGATGTACGGCAAGGTCACGGGCTGCAGTCACGGCCGCGGCGGTTCCATGCACTTGTTCGACACCTCGCGACGGTTCTACGGCGGGAACGCGATCGTCGGCGGAGGTCTGCCGCTGGCGGTCGGGATCGCGCTCGCCGACAAGATGCGCGGGCAGTCGCGGGTCACGGCCTGCTTCTTCGGCGACGGGGCTGTCGCGGAAGGTGAGTTCCACGAGTGCATGAACCTGGCGGCGCTCTGGGAGCTGCCCGTGCTGTTCTGCTGCGAGAACAACCGCTACGCGATGGGCACGGCGATCGAGCGCGCGCAGGCTCAGACGGACCTGGCGGTGCGGGCTGGCAGCTACGGGATGCCCGCCTGGCCGGTGGACGGGATGGACGTGCTCGCGGTGGAGCGATCGGCCGGGCTAGCCGCCGAGACGGTCAGGTCCGGCGGCGGCCCGCACTTCCTTGAGCTGCGCACGTACCGCTTCCGCGCGCATTCCATGTACGACCCAGAGCTTTACCGGAACAAGGACGAGGTGGAATTGTGGAAGGAGCGCGACCCGATTACCGCGCTGGCCGAGCAGATGCGCGCGGCCGGCGAGCTCTCTGACGGTGACCTCGCGTCGATCGAGGACGAGCTGGCCAGGGCGATCACCGAGTCGGTCTCCTCCGCCCGCAGCGCTCCCGCCGAGGACGTCAGGGATCTAGCGAAATTCGTCTACACCCCGAGGCAGTCATGAGCGTCAGCGGGGCCAGAGCCAAGTCAGCACGGGCCCGGCCAGCGCGAGCAGAACCAGCACGGACGGAGCCGGCGCGAGTCGAGCCGGCGGCGGGCGCGTCAGAGCAGATCCAGACCACCTACCGGGAGGCGATGCGCGCCGCGATAAGGGATGCGATGCAGCGCGACGACCGGGTGTTCCTGATGGGCGAGGACGTCGGCCGCTACGGCGGCTGCTTCGCGGTCAGCATGGGCCTGCTCGCCGAGTTCGGGCCCGAGCGGATCAGGGACACGCCGCTGTCGGAGTCCGCGTTCGTCGGGGCCGGCATCGGAGCGGCCATGGCGGGGATGCGGCCGATCGTGGAGATCATGACGGTCAACTTCAGCCTGCTGGCGCTCGACCAGATCCTGAACAATGCCGCGACGCTGCTGCACATGTCCGGCGGCCAGGTCGGCGTGCCGCTGGTGATCAGGATGACCACGGGGGCCGGACGCCAGGTAGCCGCACAGCACTCGCACAGTCTCGAAGGCTGGTACACCCACATCCCTGGCCTGCGGGTGCTCGCCCCCGCGACGCTGGAGGACGCGCGCGGGATGCTGTGGACGGCGCTCGAGGACCCCGATCCCGTGCTGATCTTCGAGCACGGCTCGCTGTACAACGCCAAGGGCATGCTCGCCGCCGACGCTGGCGCGGTCGACATCGACTCGGCGGCGATCAGGCGGCCGGGCGGCGACGTCACCCTGATCGCTTACGGCGGGACGCTCGGCAAGGCGCTGGCGGCGGCGGAAGCTCTCGAGCAGGACGGCATCGATGCCGAGGTGATCGATCTCCGCACGCTCAGGCCGCTCGACGACGCCACCATCATCGGATCGGTTGCCAGGACGCACCGGGCCGTGATCGTCGACGAGGGCTGGCGGTCCGGCAGCCTCGCCGCCGAGATCAGCGCGAGGATCATGGAGCAGGCGTTCTTCGACCTCGACGCGCCGGTCCAGCGGGTCTGCAGCGCCGAAGTTCCGATCCCGTACGCGCGGCACCTGGAGGCCGCGGCACTCCCGCAGGTCGACGGCGTGGTCGCCGCGGTTCGCACGGTGGTGGGGTAACGTGGCCGACTTTCTTATGCCGGCGCTCGGCGCCGACATGGACGAGGGAACTCTGCTCGAGTGGCTGGTCAAGCCCGGCGACGAGGTGCACAAGGGCGAGGTCATCGCGGTCGTCGACACGGACAAGGCGGCGATCGAGGTCGAGTCGTTCGCCCCGGGAACTATCGAGCGTCTGATCGTGAACCCCGGCGAGACGATCCCGGTCGGAACCCTGCTGGCCACGATCGCCGAGCCCATGGCCGGCCAGGTCGCGGGGAAGAAACAGCGGGCAGCCGGGAAGAAGGCCGCTGCCGCGGGCAAGCCGATGACGCCGCGAAAGGCTCGCCGGGAGCGAACGGCGGAGCCGGCCGAGCCCGCGCATCTGGAAGCCGGGTCTCCGCTGGTCAGGCATCTTGCCGAGGAACTCGGAGTCGATCTTGAACGGGTGCACGGCACCGGGCACGGCGGTGCGATCACCCGTGCCGATGTGACCCTCGCGGCTGCTACGCCCGCGCCGCAGCCCGGGAAGCCGACGCCGCCACGCACGGCGGCAGCCGCGCTGGCCCGCCAGCGGGTGACGCCGATCGCCAGGCGGCTCGCCGCCGAACTCGGCGTCGACCTGTCGGGCGTGACAGGATCCGGGCCAGACGGCGCGGTTCGCGAGGCGGACGTGCGGCGGGCGGCAGAGATCCCGGCGGTCCCGCGGCAGGCGCCGCGTCCGGCCGGGGCTGTCTCGCCCGCGCAGGCGCGGCTACTCGCGACGCGGCAGGTGACGGCCCGGCTGATGGCCCGATCGAAGCGGGAGATACCGCACTACTACCTGAGCGACACCATCGACCTGACCCGCGCGATGGCCTGGATGCACGACCGCAATCGCGAGCTCGCGGTGACCGAGCGGATCGTGCCGGCCGCACTGCTGCTCAAGGCCGCAGCGGTTGCCGCGCTCCGGGTGCCCGCGCTGAACGGATTCTGGCTCGATGACCAGTTCTCACCGGGCGGGAGGGTCCATCTCGGGGTCGCGATCTCGCTGCGCGGTGGCGGCCTGGTTACCCCGGCCGTCCACGACGCCGCCGACCTCCCGCCACTCGAGCTGATGAACAGGCTGCGCGATCTGGTCACCAGGGCGCGGGCTGGCAGGCTGCGGGGCTCGGAGCTCACCGACGCCACGATCACCGTCACGAACCTCGGCGACCAGGGCGTCGAGCTTGTCTACGGGGTGATCTACCCGCCGCAGGTGGCGCTGGTCGGGTTCGGCAAGGTCGTCGAGCGGCCGGTGGCTGTCGACGGCATGGTCGGAGTGCGCCCGGTCGTGGTTGCCACGCTCGCGGCCGATCATCGGGCCACCGACGGTTTCACCGGGGCACGATTTCTCACGACGATGTCTGATCTATTGCAACGGCCGGAGGAAATGTGAACACTCAGCAGGCCACGCAGGCCATCGAAGAGGTGCTCGGCCAGGTCGCCCCCGATGCAGACCTGTCCGCCCTCGCGCCTGACGCCGACCTTCGCGACTCGCTCGAACTCGACTCGCTGGACTTCCTCAGCTTCATCGAGGGACTGAGCAAGCGCGTCGGTCAGCGGATCGACGAGGATGAATACCAGAAGCTGGCGACGCTCGCCAGCGCCAGCGCGTTCATCGCCGGACGCGGTTAACCAGCGCGCCGGCCCTGAGCGGCAGCCCGCGTGGAGTTCGACGGAGGTTCGGTTGCCACAGCTCGGTGACTTCCTCAACCGATTCAGGCTTGCGGGCGCTCCCGGCGCGGCCAGCCGGGCCGGGGTCCCGGCCGACCGGGCAGCCGAGCTGTCGGCCGAGCTGGATCCGGTGCTCGCGATGCTCGCAGCGACGGACGCGGAATGCGCGCGACTGGCCGCCGAGGCGGAGCAGGAGGCGAGCAGGCTCGCCGCGCAGGGACGCGCCCAGGCCGCGAGCATCGCCGCCGATGCCGTCCAGCGAGCCGAAGAGGCTCGAGGCCAGGCGGCGGATGAGGTGCTTGCCGCAGCTGCCGGGCAGGCCAGGCAGGCCGAGCGTGCTGCCGCCGAGCAGGCAAGAGCCCGGTCGGGACCGAGCGAGGAAGATGTGCAGGCGTTGATCCAGGCGGCCATCGACCTGGTCAGGTCGATGCCGGACGGGCGCGGGGACCGGTCAGACGGGCGCGGGGACCGGTCGGACGGGCGCGGGGACCGGTCAGACGGGCGCGGGGATTCGTCAGACGGTGGCGGGGGCCGGCCGGAACGAGGCGGGAATCGGCCGGACGGGGGCGCGGACCGGTGAGCGCGGGCTGGGTCGCGGGCAGCGTCAGGGCGCGTGCGCTGGCCAGGCGGCGGATCGGCGCCGACGAGGCCAGGAGGCTCGCGGCCTGCGGCTCGCTGGACGAGGCGCTCGCGATGCTGGCCGGGACGCCGTACCGGATCGGTCCCGGCGTGCCGGGAGGCGCGCCGGGTCAGGCTCGGGATGGTGACGTGACCAACGGCCGGGTGGCAAGCGGCCAGGTGATAAACGGCGGTGGGGCCGTGGGCGGCCGCGGAGCGCGGGAGGCACTGGCGGCCACCCAGCACGCGATTGCCGAGGCGCTGCTGTGGGACCTTCGGGTACTGGCCGGATGGCTGCCGCAAGGCGGGGCTCAGCTGATGCGCGCGCTGGCCGGCTGGTTCGAGATCGCGAACGTGGCCGAGCGGCTGGCCGAGCTGGCCGGCCGTCAGCCAGGCGCCACCTTCCGGCTGGGCGCGCTGGCTACCGCCTGGCCGCAGCTCCGACGGGCGGACAGCCTGGCTGAGCTGCGCTCCGTCCTGGCCGCCTCGGCGTGGAAAGACCCGGGCGGTGACACGGCGGAGGACCTCGAGGTCGGGATGCGGTCCAGGTGGGCGCAGCGCGTCGCGGCGCTCGGCGAGCCCGCTCAGACCTGGGCGGCCAGCGCGCTTGTCCTCCTCCTGGCCGGCGAGCGGTTCGGCGCGGGGCGGACTGCGAACCCGGTGCTCAGGTCGGTCGCGGCCACGCTGCTCGGCCCGCGCGCGGCCGCCGCCGACACGCCGGACGAGCTGGCCAGGCGGCTGCCCGGCCGGCTGTCGTGGGTGCTCGAATCCGTCGCGGACCCGGCCGACCTGTGGCGGGCCGAGGTCGCGTGGTGGGTGAGGACGGAGCGGGACGGGCGTGAACTGCTCGCCGGGTCGGGACTCGACAAGCGGCCCGTGCTCGGCGCGGTCGTCGTCCTGGCTGCCGACGCGCGCCGGGTCGGGGCCGCGCTGGAGATCGCGGCCCGCGGTGGCGGGCCAATCGGGGTGTTCGATGCCGTGGCTTGACACCGTCTTCCCGGTCAGGATGACGCGCATCGCGCTGGTTGCCCCGGCCGGCTCGATGCGGCAGATGCTGGTCGCCGTGGCGGGTGCGGGGATCGTGGAGATCGACGCCGACGCAGGAGGAACGGAAAATGGCGGGCCCGTGAGCGCGGGCCCGGAGCGGGCGGGGCCAGAAGGCGCGGAACCGGCAGGCGCGGCACCGGAGCCGCGCGAGTCTGCCGTGCCGCCCGAGTCTGCCGTGCCGCCCGAGCCCGCGCTGGCCGCCGAGGCGCCCGATCTCGACGCGCTGGCGCGGGCCGGGCGGCACGACCTGATCGCGGGCGAGGCTCAGCTGCGCCAGTTCGCGACGGCGGCGGTTCGCGGGCACTCGGCCGCGGCGCTGGCCGGCTGGGTGGCGGCCGACCAGGTCGCCGACCTCGCGGGCCGGCTGGCCGGCATCGGCTGCGCCGCCGTTCCGTTGCCGCGGCCCAGGGGCGCCGACGCGCCGACCCTGGTGGCCGGGTCGGCTGGGCAGCGCGCGCTCAGCCCGCTCGTCTCGACCTACGGCACGGTCCCGTACGCCGACATCAACCCCGCCTGGCTGGCGTGGGGCAGTTACGTGCTGATGTTCGGGATGATGTTCGGCGACGCCGGCGACGGCCTGCTGCTGATCTTGGCGGCCGCGGCGCTGCGCTGGGGCTGGCCCAGGTGGGCGCGCCGATACCGGGCCGCGTGGCCGTTCGTCGCCGGCGCCGGCGTGGCCGCCACGGCGTTCGGCTTCGGATACGGCGAGTTCTTCGGCCCGACCGGCGTCGTGCCGACGCTGTGGCTCGATCCGCTCGCCAGACCGATCCCTCTGCTGCTCGCCGGGATCGGCATCGGCGCGGTCCTGCTCGCCGGCGCGTACGCGCTCGGGACGATCAACCGGTGGCGGGAAGGCGGCTGGCCGCTGGCCCTGTACGCGCCGTCCGGGATCGCTGGCGCCGCCCTCTTCGGCGGCATCGGCGTGCTGGCCGCCGGCTGGTACTACCACGTCGGAGCGCTGCTCATCGCCGGCGGCGTGCTCGCCGTCGCCGCGCTCGTCCTCGCCTTCGCCGGGTTCGCGTCTGAGGCAGGCGGCGGTGGCATCGGCGTGACGCAGGCATCGATAGAGGTGTTCGACCTGATCGTCAGGCTAGGCTCCAACGTCGTGTCCTTCGCTAGGCTCGCTGCGTTCGGCCTCGCCCATGCCGCCATCGGGCTGCTCGTCTGGCAGGGCACGAAATCGCTCGCCCATCATGGCGGACTGGGGATCGCGGCCGCCGTCGTGCTCTTCGCCGCCGGAAGTGCGCTGGCTTTCGGACTCGAGGCGCTGGTCGCCGCCGTTCAGGCGCTGCGGCTGGAGTATTACGAACTGTTCTCCCGGGTCTTCGTGGGCCAGGGGCGCCCGTTCCGGCCCTGGCGGCTGCGGGTCGAGACGGGCAACGAAGGCCTGGCTGGCAATGACGAACGTCGGGCTGGTCCGGGGCTGGCTGGTCCGGGGCTGGCTGGTGCAGGGCTGACCGGGGCTGCGGCCCTTGGATCCGGGGAGGCGTAATGGCCGTCTGGCTGCTCGGGCTGCCGGTGATCGTGGTGGCCGTCCTGCTCGCGCGGGTGGCGGCGCGCCATGGTCGCCGGGCGGGCTACGTGCTCGCCGCGGTGAGCGTGGTGGTGCTGGTCGGCGCCGTCGTCCTGCTCGCGGTGGCGGCGGGGCCGGCCGGAGCGGCGGTCGGGGTGGGGACCGCGAAGGCCTTGCCCGCCGCGGCCGCAGGGACGGCTCATGCGGCCAGCTCGGCCGCGCTGATCGGAGCGGCCATCGCGGTGGCCGGATCGACCATCGGGGCCGGGATCGCGATCGCCTACGTCGGTGCCGCGGCGCTCGCGGCGATGAGCGAGCGGCCCGAGCTGTTCGGCCGGGCCATGGTGATCGTGGGCCTGGCCGAGGGGATCGCGATCTACGGCCTGATCGTCGGGATCATCCTGATCGGAAAGGCATGATCCGATGGCCCGCGTCGCCGTGATCGGGGAGCCGCTGCAGATCTACGGGTACGGGCTGGCCGGAGCCGTGCTCTGCGCGGTCAGCGACCAGGTGCAGGCGGCGCTGGCCTGGCGGGACCTGCCCGAGGACGTCGCCGTTGCCGTGCTGACTCCGAGCGCCGCCCGCTGGCTGGCCAGCGAGATCGCCAGGCGGCCCGGCGTGCTGCCGGTGCTGCTGCCCGAGGCGGGCGAGCCGGCCACGGCCGGGCCGGCGGTGCCCGGATGAGCCCGCTCGCGACCCAGGACGCGGCGCTCGATCCGGTCAGGGCGGCGATGCTGCGGCGCGCCACCGAGCGGGCGGACCGGATCGTCGGGCAGGCGCGCGACGCCGTGCAGGCGCTGGCCGCCGAGGCACGCAGCCATGCCGACGCCGCCGTGGCGCAGGCCAGATCCGACGGAGCCGCGCAGGCGCGGCCCGTCGCTGCGGCCGAGCTCAACCGGAGCAGGAGAGCAGCCAGGTCCGTCGCGCTCGGGGCGAACCTCGCCGCCAACGACGAGATTGCCGGGCGGATCAGGGCGGCAGTCGTCGGGCTGCGAGACGAGCAAGGCTATCCAGAGCTGCGGGACCGGCTGGCCAGAGCGGCCCGGCGGGCGGCCGGCCCGCAGGCCGAGGTCAGCGAGCACCCGGCAGGCGGCGTGGTCGCCCGGGCTGGCGGGGTGGTCGTCGACTGCTCGCTGCCCAGGCTGGCGGACCGGGCGGTTGCCGCGCTCGGCCCGAGGATCGCCGGGCTGTGCGGGTCATGAACGCCGCGGGTCCTTCCGGCGGCGGCCAGGTCACCAGGGTCAGCGGCCCGCTCGTCGAGGTGCGCGGCCTGACCGGCCTGGCGATGTCCGACATCGTGGAGGTCGGGGCGTACCGGCTGCCCGGCGAGGTCGTGGCGATCATCGGCGACCGCGCCACCGTGCAGGCATACGAGTACACCGGCGGCCTCGCGCCCGGGGATGCGGCGGCCGGGCGCGGCGAGCCGCTGTCGGCCAGGCTCGGCCCGCACCTGCTCGGCGGCGTATTCGACGGGCTGCTCAGGCCGCTGGAAGGAGCCGGCCCGTGGCTCGACCCGGCTCGGTCGGCCGCCGCGGCCGGCGGCCTGGGCGGTGGCGCTGCGGCAGCAGCTGGCTCCGCCAGCCCCGGGCCGCGATTCGGTTTCACGCCGCAGGCCAGCGACGGCGACGTCGTGTCGGCTGGCGCGAGCCTCGGCACGGTCGCGAACGCAGGCGGGATCGGCTACCGCGTTCTGGTGCCGCCCGGCATCAGCGGCGCGGTCGGCGGGCTCCGGCCGGCCGGCCAGGTCGCGGCCGACGAGGTCATCGCGACGGTGGGCGGCCAGCCCGTGCGGCTGACCGGCTCCTGGCCGGTCCGGCTGCCGCGACCCTACGCCGACCGGCTGGACGGCGGCGCGCCGCTGCAGACCGGCCAGCGGGTCGTCGACGTGCTCTTTCCGGTCACCCGGGGCGGCACGGGCGCCGTTCCCGGCGGGTTCGGCACCGGCAAGACCGTTCTGCTCCAGCAGATCACCAAATGGTCCGACGCCGACGTCATCGTCTATGTCGGCTGCGGCGAGCGCGGCAACGAGCTCGCGGACATGCTGACTGAGCTCGCGGACCTAAGTGACCCGCGCACTGGCGGGAGACTGGCGCATCGCACCGTCGTCATCGCGAACACGTCCAACATGCCGATGATGGCGCGCGAGGCGAGCATCTACAGCGGAGCCGCGGTCGCCGAGTTCTTCAGGGACATGGGCCTGCATGTGGTCGTGGTCGCCGACTCGACCTCGCGGTGGGCCGAGGCGCTGCGCGAGTTCTCCTCGCGGAACGGCGAGATGCCCGCCGAGGAGGGCTATCCGGCCGGGCTCGCCTCAGCGCTGGCCGCGTTCTACGAGCGGGCCGGCCGGGTGATCACCGCCGGTGGCTGGGAGGGCTCGATCACGATCATCGGCGCGGTCTCGCCGGCCGGCGGCGACATGACCGAGCCGGTGACCGCCTACACGCAGCGGTTCGTCCGCTGCCTGTGGACGCTCGACCGTGACCTGGCCTACGCCAGGCACTATCCGGCGATCTCGTGGGCAGGCTCGTTCTGCCGCGACGCCGCCGTGGTCGGCAACTGGCAGGCCAGGAACGGCGATCCTGGCTGGACCGACCGGCGGGCCAGGCTGAGCGGGCTGCTCGCCGAGGCTGACCGGGTCGGCGAGCTGGCCGAGCTGATGGGCGTCACCGCGCTGCCGCCGCGGCAGCGGATGGCGATCCTGGCCGGGCGGCTGGCCAGGGAAGGCGTCCTGCAGCAGAGCGCGGTGAGCGCGACGGACGCCTACTGCGACGCGGCACGGGCTGGCGCGCTGGTCGACCTCGTGCTCGCGGTCGGCGACCGGTGCCAGGAGCTGGCCCAGCGGGGCGTCTCCGCGGGGCTGATCGAGGAGCAGGACTTCTCGCCCGTGCTGCGGGCCAAGGAGGATGCGAGCATACCGGAGCAGGTGCAGGCGCTGGCCGCCGAGATGCTGGCGCGGCTCGACGCGCTCGACGCGGCGGACCCGCCGGGGATGGACCCCGATGAATGAGTGGGCCAGGCTGGAGTTCACCTCCGTCGACGAGCTGCGCGGGCCGCTGCTGATCGTGCACGGCGTGAGCGGGGTCGGCTGGGATGAGTTCGCCACGATCAGGCTCAACGGCGCGGCGGGCGGGTCCGGGGACACCGGCCAGCACGTCCGGCACGGCCTGGTGCTGGAGGCCGACGGCGACCTGGCCGTGGTGCAGGTGCTCGAGGGCACCGCTGGGATCGACCCGTCGGCCACGGCAGTGGAGTTCTCCGGCAGCCCGCTGCGGATCGCGGTGGGGACGCAGTGGCTCGGCCGGGTCTGCAACGGCCGCGGCGAGCCGAGAGACGGCGGGCCCGCGATCACCGGCGAGGTGACGGTGCCGGTGACCGGGTTCCCGATCAACCCGGCGGCCAGGCAGCCTCCGGCCGAGCCCGTGCTGACCGGGATCTCGGTGATCGACGAGCTGATGACGCTGGTCCGGGGCCAGAAGCTGCCGATCTTCTCGGTCGCCGGGCTGCCGCACCTGGAGCTGGCCGGCCAGCTTGCGGCGCAGGCCTCGGCGGGCGGCGAGCCGTTCAGCGTGGTGTTCGCCGCGATGGGGCTGACCCACGAGGATGCCGCCGCGATCAGGGCGACGCTGGAGGAGCGCTCGGCGGCCGGCGAGCTTGTGCTGCTGCTCAACCTGGCCGACGAACCCGTGATCGAGCGGGTGCTCACGCCGCGGCTGGCGCTCACAGTCGCCGAGCATCTTGCGTTCGAAATAGGACGGCATGTCCTGGTCGTGATGGCCGACATGACGAGCTACTGCGAAGCGCTCCGCGAGGTATCGGCGGCCAGGGGCGAGCTGCCCGCCCGCCGGGCCTACCCGGGCTACCTCTACAGCGACCTGGCATCGCTGTACGAGAGGTGCGGCCGGATCACCGGGCTGCCAGGATCGCTCACGGTCGTGCCGGTGCTGACGATGCCCGCCGGGGACATCACCCATCCGGTGCCCGACCTGACGGGATATATCACCGAAGGGCAGATCGTGCTCTCGGCCGACCTGCATGCCCGCGGGATCTACCCGCCGGTCGACGCGCTGTCCTCGCTGTCCAGGCTGATGCGGCACGGCGCCGGTCCCGGCCGGACCAGGGACGACCACCTGGACGTCGCGGCGCAGACGCTGGCCGCGCTGGCCGCCGCCCGGCGGGCGCGCGACCTAGCCGAGCTGATCGGGACCGCCGCGCTGAGCGAGTCCGACCGGCGCTATCAGGAGCTCGAGCGGGCGTTCGAGACCCGGCTGATGAGCCAGGGGAGCACGCAGACCCGCACCCTGGACGAGACGCTCGGGCTGGCCTGGCAGGTGCTCGGCGTGCTGCCGCGCCGCGACCTGACCATGCTGCCCGCCCGGGCGCTCGACGAGTACTACCCGGAGCCGGCATGAGCGAGACAAAGGGGCCCGGTGCCGCCTGGACTGACGAGCGAGGGACGAGCGAGGATGGAGGGCGGCGCCGTGACGGGGGAATGGGGAAGCGGGCGGGGCCCCGGAATCGAGCGGGGAACACAGGATGACCGGGCTGCGGTTCGCCGTGCCGCCGGGCCGGGCCGGCCGGCTGTGGCTTGACCGGCGGCTCGGGGCGGCCCGCCGGGGCGCTGACCTGCTCGACCGCAAGCTGCGGATCCTGCAGGCCGAGCTAGGCGGCCTGCGCGAGGACGCGGCGCGGACCGAGCGAGAGTGGCGCGAGCGCAGCGCGGCGGCCGAGCGGGCACTGCTGATCGCGGCGCTGCTCGGCGGGCAGCGGGCCGCGCGGCTGGCCACCGGGTCCGGTTATGCCGACGTGCGGATCGGCTATGCGGTCACGATCGGCGTGCGGCACCCGGCGCGCGGCAGCTGCGCACCGCCTGCCGGGCCTGATCCGTGGGCCGGGCAGCCGATGGAGCAGGCACGGCTCGCGCATCGCGAGGCGCTCGCCGCCGCGGTCAGGTACGCGGTAGCCGCGGAGGCGGTCCGGGTCATCGAGGCGGAGACCACGGCGACCAGGTACCGGCTCCGTACGATCAGGGACCGGCTGATCCCGAGGCTGGAGCAGGCGCGCGCGGAGGTCGCGCTGGCGATCGATGAGCTGGAACGGGCCGACGGCGCGCGCCTGCGACGGGCAGCCAGGACGTCGGGTGGTCGCGGCGCCGGTGGTCGGGACCTTAGACCCTAGTCGGGCAACCTCTGGGTGTGGTGTTATCTAAGTGACGAGAGGGACTCAGGAAAGGATGCGAGGGATGCGGGCCAGGAGCCCGTACACCACGCAAGCCGCATTCGCGGGAAACGCGAGGAGCCCCTCTCGCCGCGATCTTCGGGTCGGCCGGACACGGCTGACCCGAAGCTGAGAGTTCGGGGACTCTGGCTGGACGCCCGGGGATCTCGCGCCGAGGTTCGGGGGGACTCGCGCGAGGACCCCGGGCCTTTTTGCGTTCGGCGCTTGTCCAGTTTGCGTTCGGCGCTTGTCCAGTGCCCTGGCCGGACGGCGACGCTGAGCGAACGGCTAATCTGAGCGAAAGGCTACGCTGGACAATATGTACATGCCTGCGCACTTCGCCGCTGATGACCTGGACAAGATCGCCACTTTCGTCGACCGGGCCGGCGCCGCTGACCTGGTGACCTTCGACGGGACTCAGCCGGTCTCGACCTTGCTGCCGGTGATCTGGGACCGGTCGGAGGGGGAGCACGGCCGGCTGCTCGGCCATGTCGCGCTGAACAACCCGCAGTGGAGCACCGCCGCGGCCGGCGTTCCCGCGCTGGCGATCGTGCACGGACCCCAGGCCTACATCTCGCCGTCCTGGTACCAGAGCACCAGAGAGCACGGCAAGACGGTGCCGACCTGGAATTACACGACCGTCCACTTCACCGGGCCCGTCGCGTTCCACCGCGATGCCGGCTGGCTCCGCGACATGGTGACGCGGCTCACCGAGCGTTATGAGGCGGGCCGGGAGGGACGCTGGTGGGTTGATGACGCCCCGGAGAGGTTCATCGATGGCCAGCTGCGGGCGATCGTCGGCGTGGAGCTGCTGGTGGAACGGATCGAGGCCAAGGACAAGCTGTCCCAGAACCGGTCGCCGCAGGACCGGGCCGGCGTGATCACCGCGCTGCGATCCGAGCCCGATGACGGCGCCCGCGCCATCGCCGACCTGATGTCCGCCCGGGAGGCCGCCGCTTCCAGCGGCTGAGCCCGCGCTAGCCGACCCGGCGCTACCCGGGCTGCGGGTCACCGTCCAGGGAGACGATCGGCGGTGACGAGACGGGCGACAGCGGAGGGCCCGCGGCGGCCGGGCCAGGGAAGCGAGCAGCGGCTCCGGGGTAAGCCGCGGCGTGACTACAAGGCGGCGAGTTCGTCGGCCAGGTCGTCGAGGCCGAGGGAGCCGAGCGACAGCGCGGCCATGTGCCAGGACTTGAGGTCGAACTCGCCGCCACGGGCGGCGTGCGCGGCCTGGGCGGCGGACCGGCCCTCCAGCCAGGCGCGCTCGCCGAGCTTGTAACTGATCGCCTGGCCCGGGCCGCTGAGGTACCTGATGACCTCGCTGGCCAGGAACTCCTTGTCGCGGCCGCTGTGCGCGGTAAAGAACTCGAGCGCCAGGTCGGGCGTCCAGGGCTGGCCGGCGCCGAGCGGGGAGTCAGCGGGAACCCGCAGCCCGAGGTGCATGCCGATGTCGATGACGACCCTGATCGCCCGCATGTTCTGGGCATCGAGATAGCCGAGCCGCGCGCCTGGCGTGGACAGGTAACCGAGCTCGTCCATCAGCCGCTCGGCATACAGCGCCCAGCCCTCGCTGCAGGCGCTCACCCCGCCGACCGCCGTCTGGTACACCGACAGGTCGCTGGACAGGTAGCGCCACTGGGCGAGCTGGAGGTGGTGGCCGGGCACGCCCTCGTGGTACCAGGTGCTGATCAGGTTCCACACCGGGAACCTGGTCCGGCCAAGCGTCGGCAGCCAGGTCCGGCCGGGGCGGGAGAAGTCCTGCGACGGTGCGGTGTAGTACGGGGCGGCGGCGCTCCCCGGCGGTGCGATCCTCGCCTCCACCGTTTTCAGAGGGTCGGCCAGGTCGAAGTGGGCCCCGTCGAGATCGGCGATTGCCTCGTCCATCATCCGCTGGAGCCAGGCCCGGATCTCCTCGACGCCGTCGATGGCCTCGCCGCTGATGTCGAGGTGGTGCATGGCGTCCTGGGCCGATGCTCCGGGCAGCACCTGCCGCGCCTCGGCGCTCAGCTGCGCCTGGAGGTCGTTGAACTGCGACCAGCCCCAGGCGTACGCCTCTTCGGCGTCCAGGTTCGCGCCGGTCCAGCGCCTGGCGCAGACCCGGTACCGGTCGGCGCCGACGCCGTCCTGCGAGCCGCCGGCCTGCGACAGGTAGTCGGTGCCAAGCCACCCTGCGAGCGTGGCAACGGACTCGTTCGCCGCGGCCGCGGCCCGGTCAAGCTCGGCCCGCAGCGCGGCCGGCACATCGGCGGCCGACGCGAAGTCGGCGAACCAGCCCTGGCCGTTCGCCACGGCGGCCCACTCCGTCAGCTGCTCGGCGGCGGTCCGCACCACCCGCGGCCCGGCGAACAGCCCGCGGCCGGCACCCGCCGTCAGCGAGGTCTGATACCCGGCCAGTGCCTGTCCGACCCTGGCCATCCGGCGTGCGATCGCCGCCCAGTCCTCCTCGCTTGCCGTCGGCATGTCGAGAAACGTGCTACGGACCCGGTGCGGCGGCCCGAAGATGTTCGAGACCGCACGCAGGTGCTCGCCCTGCGCGCTCATCGCCAGGCCCGCCTCGAGACGCTCCCGCAGCAATCGCGCGCAGCGCCGCTCGTCGCCGGCGAGGTCGGCCGCGGATTCGACCGCGGTCAGGTCGGCCAGCGTGGCATGGGCGAGGTCGTCAAGCGCGTCCTGCCCGGCCGGCGAGCAGTCGGGCAGCCGGTCCTCGCCGGGACGCAGACCGAGCGCGGTGGACAGGATCGGATCCAGCTCCGCGAGCGCGGCGACGTAGCCGTCGGCGATCTCACGGGCTGCTCGTGGTTCGGGTCGGTCGGAGGTTGCAGTGGAGTCCGGCATGTGAACAGTCTGCCGTACCGGGACATCCCGGCTGGTAGCTCCTTCGCATTAGCGTAGATCCACTTTGCTATCGCGCGAGTAAGGCAGAGAAGTGAGAAGAGTGTCCAGCGGGACTGAGGAGGTCATCGGGTGGGCAGCCCTTCGTCACTGCACGGCGAGGATGGCTCGGCGGCCAGCCAGCACGGTTCGCCGGGCAGCCGCGGATGAGAGTGAGTCTTAGGCTGAGGCGTGACAACCTCGAGCCGCCTGACCGCCGCCGAGCAGGCGGTGCACCAGGCCCGCGAGATGCTCGCCGGCGTGCGCAGCGAGGTCGCGCTTCCGGATGGCCCGAAGGTCCCGCCCGGTCCCTGACGTTCGGCCCTGGCAGGCCGCCGCCGCAGGCGGTGTGATGAAGGTGACGAGAGGGACCAGCAGGACGCGGGGTACGGGCGGTAGCCAGTCCGGACACCACGCAATCTCTGACTCGCGAGAAACGCGAAGGTCCCTCTCGTCCGGATCTGACAGCCGGGTCAGCCTGGAGAGCCTCCCGGGCTGACCTGGCTGCCGTCTGCCGCGTCCTCCGCGTGGTACCGCCCGATCAGCTGCTGCTCGGCCTGCCGGGGCGGGGGCTGGCGCTGGTCCACAGCAGCAGCATCGTGAGGAAGCCAAGCAGGCAGAAGAAGTAGCCGACGAGCAGCGTGAACCTGGCCCCGTGCGATACCACCAGCGCCGCCGAGCGTGGTGCGACCAGCACCATCGCCGCCGCGGCCGGCAGGATCGCCGATCCCGACATGAGCGGGGAGTAGCCGAGCACGTTCTGCATGAACTGCTGGCCGATGAACACGGCGCCCATCAGCGCCCCGAAGACGACGACGCCGCCCGACGCCGCCACCCAGAAGATCCGCCGCCTGGCGATCCGCAGGTCGTAGAGCGGGCTGGGCGCCCGGCGCTCCCGGAGGAAGAACGTCGTGACGGCCGCGATGGCGACCAGCGCCAGGCCGAGAATCAGCATGCCCTTGTCCGGAACCGGAGCGAAGTTGATGGCCAGGATGGTCGCGCCGACCAGCACGACGGACAGCACGCCGCCGAGGTGGTCGACCGGGCTGGTCGTCTCGTTGACGTGCGCTGGCACGTACCGCAGCGCGAGCAGCAGCGCGACGACGGCCAGCGGCAGCGAGGCGATGAAGACCGAGCCCCACCAGAAATGATCGAGCAGGAAGCCGGCTACCAGCGGTCCCAGTGCCGACAGGGCGCCCCCGATACCGGACCACAGCGCGATCGCCGTGGTCCGCGCCGGGCCCGACCACAGGGCGGTGATCAGGGCAAGGGTGGTCGGGTAGGCCATGCCGGCGGCCACGCCGCCGAAGATCCTGGCCAGCCCGAGGACCATGTCGCTAGGCGCGTACGCGGCGAGCAGGCTCGCCGGCATCGCGAGCGCGGTGCCGAGTGCCAGCATCAGCTTGCGCCCGTAGCGGTCGCCGATCGCGCCGAGCCACAGCACCGAGCAGGCAAGCCCCAGCGAGTACCCTACCGCGATCAGGTCGAGAGTCGTCTGCGCCGAGTCGAACGCGGCGCTGATGGCCGGCAGGGCGACGTTAGCCACGGACAGGTTCAGGTTGGCGACGGCCGCGACCAGGATCAGGGCAAGCAGCGTCGCCGCGGGTCTGCTGGGGGCGTCCGCGGTCAGCCGGTCAGATGCGGCCGCCGCACTGGCCGTGCCGGATCCGGCCATGTCAGCCGGGACCCTGGGCATCCATGAGCGTCACTTCGTCCCCCCGAACCTGGCCGCCCAGGTGCGCCCGCGGCCCGCGTCCTGGCCCGCATCGGCCTCAGGCATACCCAGCTGATCACGAACTTTGCATAACTAACCCATCGGGCGGGCTGCCGGCCGCCAGGAGCATCCCGGCGCGGGGTGCGCAGGGCCGGGTGGGCTGGCCGGGCGACCAGGCCAGGTGAGCTGGCCGGGCGAGCTGGCCGGGCCAGCGGTGCCGGGTGGGCTGGCCGGGCGAGCGGTGCCGGGTGGGCAGGGCCAGCGGCAGGTCCGGCTGGGTAATGCCTGCGTGTCTGGGTACAGCAGTTGATACGACCAGGTGGATCCGCGACCCGGGTCCCGCGTCGATGGGGCCGGGCAAGTCGGGTCAGCAGTGCACGGTCAGCGGTCCGCACATCAGTCTGGGGGGAACCGATGGCGTCGAGTCCAGCAGCTCGCCGGGGTGCCGCAGCGGAGAAGAGCCAGATTCCCGGCCAGCGCGGCCAGGCCGCGCGGAAGCCAGCCGCACGCCGCCCGGACTCGCGCCGGCCAGCACAGCGCGGCGGGGAGCCGCGTCAGCCAGCACAGCGCGAGGCGAAGTCGCGTCAGCCAGCACAGCACGACGCGGAGTCGCGTCAGCCAGCACAACGCGGCGGGATCTCGATGCCGTCGATGTCCATGCCCCGCATCCGCGTTCCCGGCAACGTGATCTGGTGGGGCGGGCTGGCGGCGGTAGCGGCGCTCGGGGTGGTGGACTGGCCGGTGGCCGCGCTGGTCGCGGCCGGGACCTGGGTAGCCGAGCGCCACGCCAAGCAGTCCGATCACGCGCACGCCGCCCGCTAGGGCACGCGCCTGCCTGGCCTTTACCGAGGGATTGCGATGATCGCGCAGGCAGGTACGGTGCTGGCTGCCATCGCTGACCGGCTTCCGATCTCGCCCGGCCGCCGCCAGCGACGCCGCTGGGTGGGCAACGGGCGCGCGCATATCGAGGTCAAGGGGATACACCGGCCGGAGAATCACCCTGCCGCACGGGGCCTGGAAGCAGCGCTCGCTGAGCTTGAGGGGGTGCAGTGGGCGCAGGTCAACGCCGTCGCCGGACGGGTCGTCGTCGCGTTCGACGGAGACCGGGTAGACGCGGACGAGATCTGCGACCTGATCGAAGGAGTCGAGGACGCCCACGACCTGGCTGACGAGCGCTTCCCGCATGACCGGCCCGATCACCCGGCCGACTCCGAGCCGATCCAGCGGCAGCTGTACGCGATCGGCGCCGACATCGGCGGCCTGGGCCTCGGGCTGGCCGGCCAGCTCGTCTTCGGCCAGTTCGGCCGGCTAGCGCGGAGCAACCCGCTGATCGGCGAGGCGGCGTCGCTCTTCTCGCTGATCGAGTCGACGCCGCTGCTGCGACGCCCGATCGAGGGCAGGCTCGGCCGGGCCGCGACGGATCTGAGCCTGGCCGTCGGCAACGCGGTCGCACAGGGCCTGGCGCAGGGCCCGCTCGGGCTCGTCGTGGACATCGCCCAGCGCGGGCTCCTGCTCGACGAGCTGAGAGCGCGCCGCGATCTGTGGCAGCAGCGGGAGCCGATGCTGGCCGGGGAGCCAGCCGCCCAGCCGCAGCCGGCCGCCAGCGTCGGCACGGAGCGGCCGGTGCCGCTGCCGGCCGGGCCGGTCGAGACGTACAGCAACAAGGCCGCCGCCGGCGCGCTGGTCGGTGCGGCGGCGACGCTGGCCGTGACCCGCG
>Ga0307372_10004871_pt1 | contig 20456 bp, 15 predicted proteins | sample OX1MG_FD_202533 | JGI IMG/M metagenome (GOLD analysis project Ga0307372, IMG submission 202533) | Soil microbial communities from Risofladan, Vaasa, Finland - OX-1 | ecosystem: Environmental > Terrestrial > Soil > Coastal area > Acid sulfate soil | place: Finland: Risofladan, Vaasa | collected...
TCGTCGTTCCCCCCGCTCCCCCTGCACCAGCCGCTCCGGCGGCGGCGGCCCGGGTCGCCCCGGAGCCGACGCGAGCCCACCTCATCCCGAGCACGCTCCCGAAGGTCGAGGCCGGTGACATCGAGCCGGTCGCGCCGGTAAGTGGCGCCTGGGCCGCGGCCCGCCCCCCGGGGACCTCGGGGCCGCTGGCGCCGGCCGCGCCCGCCGCCCCGTCGATGCACCGTGAAGCCCCATCGGGGGTGACTCCGTCCCAGCGGCCCTCCGGGACCGCCTCGCGGCCCGCGGCGGGGCCGGCGCCGGCGGTCAAGCCGGGGGCTCCGGCGGCCGCCCGCCCGCCCGCTGGGGCATTCCCGTCGGGTGTCCGGCCCGGCTCGCCGCCGTCCCAAAGGCCCCCGGCAGCGGGGCCGCTGCCGGCGGGCGCGCCGCTGCCGCCGGCCAGTGCCATGCCGCCCGCCTGGGCGGCGAGCCCCGCTCCCTCCGGCGCCGCTCCTCGGGTGGCGTCCAGCCCGGCGTCGGCGGCCACCAGCGCGGCGTCCCCCTACCTGCCCGCCACCCGCGTCCCACCTCCGGGGGCCCCGAGCCCGTCCCCGGCCACTGGCCCGGCTCCCAGCCCGGCGACCCCAGCCGCCGCTCCCGGGCCAGCCACCCCACCGCCGGTCGGGACTTTGCCCGTCCCCGGCGCCGCGCCTCGACCCACGGTGCAGCGGGCCGATGGGGCGCGCGCCGGGACGGGGCCACCGGGCACCCCGGTCCCCGGTGCCACTCCGGCCGCGCCGCCGGTGGCTCCCAGCCCGGCTTCGGCCGAGGTCCCCACCCCGGCCGTGTGGGGGGTGCGGGTCTCGCCGCGGGCCCAGCAGGTCCGGGAGCGACGGATCGCTGGCCGCCAGGCGGAAGTGCCTGTGATCCTGGCTCAGCTCCGCGCCGCCGCGTCTGAGGACCTCGCAGCGGCGCTCGGCCGCGGCAAGGGCCAGCGGGCGGCCCGCTCGGTCCGGTCGGCACCCCACCCCGATCCCGCCGAGCTGCGGCGCGTGCTCGACACCCATGTCGACGGCCGCCGGCCCTGGGAGGCCGTTGCCCTCGCTGCGCGGCTGGCGGCCGAGATCCCGTCGGTCGGGGTCAGCGATGCGGCCTGTGCTCTGGGGGAACGCTGCCGCGACGGGCGGGAGCCGGCGGCGGCGCGGGTGGCCTTTCTCAGCGCGATCATCGCCGCCCCGCCATGCGAGCGTGCCTGCTGGCAACTGGCCGCCCTGGCATTCGCTCGCAAGGACCCCAAGGATTCGGCGCGCTGGCTCGAGTTCGTGGCGCGCCTGTTGCGCTCAAGGGTGGCGGACCAGGATGCGCTCGCCGTCTACCGGCAGATCGCGGCGCTCAACCCGAGCCGCCGCGATGTCCACGAGCTGGTGCGCACCGCCTCCCTCAACGGAGTGCTCCCGGACTGAGTCCCGGGCGGGCTGGCCGTCCCCGTCCGTGCGGGAATCGAAGAGAGGGCTCCCGGCTGGACCCCTCCGGCGGGACCGCCGGGTGGCGCTACGCACTGAGTCGCTTTCCCGGCCTCCGCGGACCCGCGATCGCCGCGGCACTCGAACCCCGGCGGCCCCGGACCGGCAGGAGCGGGCGGGACCGCCTGGCCACGGAGGTGGGCGCCGCCCTCGCGGTCGGCCTGTGGCGACGGCTGGCCTCGGTGGGCCGCGGCACCCGGTGGGGGACAGGCCCGCCCGGCGGGCTGAGGGGATCGGAGACGGGGAGCCGGAAACGGGTGCTCGGCCCAGCCGTCCCATCACCGCGCCGGAACCGGACTCCCCACTGGGGACTCGGGCGGCCGGCGCTGACGGCAGCGGCGCCCCATCCAGGTCGCCGGAGCGGCATCCGCCCCGGTACCGTGGCGGCTCGCGCGTCCGCGGGCGGGCGGGATCGATGGCTTCTCACCAACCGGCGCGCCGAGACCACGCACTTCGCACTGAGCGGCGCCCAGGTGCGCCCAGCTCCAGCCCGGCGTCGGGCGGCCCCAGGGATGCCCGACGCCGGGCGGAGGTGGCCCGGGAGAGACCTGCCGTCAAGCGAAGGGTAAGGGTGCGGAGGGGACAGTCAGCTGCGGTCTTCCAAATCAGGCGGTCCCGATCAACCTGCCGTTTTTTGACAGGGACGGGTCAGTGCACGCGGCCAGGTTGAAACAGCAGGGCCGCCGCTTCCCGCTCTGCATTTTCGAGATGCTCACTTCGATCCGCCGTCGCCGCGTATCAGGGTTGCGGGTTGCATTGACCCAGCGAACCCATTCCCAGCGCGCCATCGGCGTGATGCCTCTCCACAGGTCCTGGATGTTCGCAGGAGCAGCTGCCAGAGCGGTCTCGAAATCCTGTGGCACCTTCGGCTCCGGCCAGTCGGTGAGTGGCTCGATCTCGAGCGTCACCGTGTCGCCCGCGCTTGCAGCAGCGGTTCGTTTTAGCTGTGCATCAATTCGCATCCAGTGGCCAAAACTGCCGTCTGGCTCCACCACCGTCTGGAAACCATGGCCGTTGATGGTTCCTTGTACTGCCACCTGCCCGCGCGACGGAAGTTTCCCGCTGGCTTGCTGAGGCAAGCGCACAATGGTCGATTGGTCGACCATGTCCAGGGTGGCCTCAAAGCGAACTGTTGGCATCCCCCTGCGCTGACTCACAGTAGTTCAATATTTTACAGTCCAACCAACGCGATTTCAACGTCCGGGCCACCGGGTTCGGGAGGGGGCCGCGAGGCCAGCGAGCCCGCGACCGAGGGGAACTGGGTCGGCTCCGAGCCGCTGGCCCAGCCGAGGATCGCCAGGAACGCGCCTGGGATCCTGCGGCTTGGGCCAGGAGCGCTGCCCGAAGGGGACCAAGCGGTCGGGATCACCGCTGGGGGTGAGGAAGGCTTGAGAGCAGTACCCCTCGGGGTCGACGAGCGCGAGCTGGGCGACGGGGTGAGGCTCCTTGCGGCGGACGATCACGCGCGTCCCCACGGGCCACCCACGGAGGTCGAGGCACGCCGGGATCGCGGCGAGTCCAGGCGCCCTCGCGGGGCTCCCCGTCGTGGTGGAGGGCGTTGACCCAGGCCCGTTTCGGCACGGCGAAGATGGCCTCCTGCACGGGCACGGTGAGATCACAGGCGATCGAGCACTCGAGCTCGGGGGCCACGGGCTCGTGGACCAAGCCAGGGAGGCGCTGGCGGTGTCGGACCGGACCCGCCCGTCGAGCTCGTGCTCCGGAGCCGGGACCGGTGTCCGAGATGGCAGCTGGGCCAGCGCCGCGTCCCCGCGGGCCAGGTGCTCGGCGGCGGTGTTGGCGCCCGCGTTGCCCGGGCGGAGCCGGCCGGCGAAGGCGTCCCGGGCCTTGTCCCAGGTCACGAGAAGAGGGGGGAACCCGAACCCGCGCGAGTCTGAGGGGCCGCCCACTCCTTCTCGCTATGCCGCGTCACCAGGGTCGCGTCGACGTCCCGTGTCACCCGTGCCGCGGCCTGGGCCGTGCGGCCACGCCCCAGGCCCGGGCCGACTGGAGCGCGGCTCCCCATGCGGCCAGCCGGGTCGTGTCGATGCCGGTGTTGTGTCGCCAGGCGGTCGGCACCGAGTCGACCGCGGCTGTCCGCCACCGGCCGGTCAGCGGTGTGGCGATCTCACGGCTGGTGGTCGCTGCGAGCCGGGCGGCGCAGTCCGCGCCGATCGCGGCCATGGCGGCTCGCCAGCGGGGGGAGGCGGACCAGAGCTCGCGGAGGAAGGCCGGCCCGGCAGCGGACCTCGCCGTCGTACCGCTCGACCCAGTCTCGCCGCGTGAGGTGGCGGAGGTCCAAGGTGTCGCAGAGCCCGCCGACGTGCAGTGGCCGGACAGCATCCATGAGGTCGCATGCGAAGCAGGCCCGGCCCAGGGTGTCGGCGTGGAGGATGCCGGGGCCGGGATCGAGATCAAGGTCCGGGCACGCAATCATGGCCTTGAGCTCACGGGTGGCGACCGAGATGTTCAGGGCGGCATGGAAGGGCGTGACGGCCCGGCAAGGGCCGGTACCGCCGACCGGCGACGACCCCGGCGCGATGGACCGCCTATGGTCTGGTGCGGCCGACCGGTCCCGAGAGGCCCACAGGACCGGCCGGTCCGCCCGCGAGTTGACGTCGCCCGACCTGTCTACTTTGGTAGGGCCCTGTTACATGACGCCCAGCGGGGTTTCAGCCCCCCGAACCCCGAGTCGGACGGCCATCCCCCGCGCGCTCGGAGCCATGGCCCGCACCAGCCCGGACTGCGGGGCGGGGTCCGGCCGAGGCGCGTCCGCTGCCCGGCCTGCCACGCCGCCGGGCGGACGGCCCACGGGCTGAGGCGGGGGTAGCCGGTGGGCGACCCCGTAGGCGCTGAGGGGAGCGGGTGGACGGGTGACGGGCCGGCGGAGGAGCTGCAGTTGGTGCACCCATCGGTACGGCGGCGCGGCCGGTTGCGGGTATCCGCGGGACAAAAGCATGATGACCTTCGGTGACGGATGGTCTGATGATGAGGGACGACACACGATGTCGATCCAGGCTCGGCCAGGCTCGACGACTGCTCCAGATACCGGACCTCCACGAGGGAGTCGTGAATGAGCGCCGAGATCCCCGCCGTCGTCACCAGATATGTGCGAATCGCCAGCTCTGATGATCCCGCTGATGCCGAAGCGATCGCCGCGTGTTTCAGCGAGGATGCCGAGGTCACCGACGAAGGGGAAACTCGCCGCGGCCGGGTGGCGATCCGGCAGTGGTGGCGGGGACCCGCAACGGCATACCGATACACGGTTGAGGTGCGCGGCACGCTGGCCCATGGCGGCGACCGCTATGTGTTGTTCGTGAGACTGTCGGGCAGTTTCCCCGGCAGTCTGGTCGACCTCGCCTACCGCTTCACAGTCCGCGATGGACTCGTCGCTACGCTTGTGATCTCTCCTCCGACCCGCGGAGAGCAACCTGATCCCGCCCCACCCACCTGAGGCTCCTGGTGACCCCGGCCAGGCGGCCGCTCCGGTTACTGTCGGCCGCCTGGCCGGCTCCCCGCCGAGCGGGCACGGGCCGCAGCCGGGGTGACCAGCCCACCCCCGCGCCGGCCTGACCGCCTCACCACCCGGTCGGCCGCTATACCCGGCGGGCACCGCCACCACCTCACCATCACGCCGTGACGCCACCTCGGGCGACGGGCACCGCCACTCGCTCGGGCGCCGCGCTGGGGGACACGACCGGGTCAGCCCGGGACGGAAGTGGTCACCTCGGACGGCGCCCCGGACCGGATGATCCGGTTCAGACGGGGCGGAGCGATCGAGCACCCGGGAGCGGGGCGGGCATGCCCCCATCGCCGGCGCCCGGGACCGGCCAGGTGCGCCCCCGGGACCGACCAGGTGCGCCCCCCGGGGGTGACCAGGCGTGGCCGCCGCCGCGCCCTCCCCACGAGCCCCGGATGACCCGAGTTGCAAGGGCTTCCCCCGACCGGCTGAAGGCGCCCGCACCGGGGACGCGCCCCAGCCCGACGGGGCCACTGAGGCGCGACCGGACCGGCGTGAGGCGAAGGGGCGCCCGGGGCCAGCCCACGGCCGGGGGAGCGGCGCCGGGCAGCAGGGAGGCCAGGGACGGGTGGGATGGCCGGGCGAGTGGGCACTGCGGCCACCGGCCGATGGGAGGATAGGTATCGATGAGGGCCTATGTCACAGATGGGTGGCATCCCTCGGGACCTTCTCGCCTATCCCGCCGGGAGCTTGCGGTGCGAACATTCGTTTGGTACCGTGGGAGGACGATGCCCTCAGAGTTGCGGCCCGGCCCACCGTCTCATCCGGGCCCGCCGATCGCTCCCCTCTCGGGTGCGACCATGCGGACGACGTCGGCCAAGCCCAGTTGGACCGGGGTGGTGGAGTCCTTGGGTGGGGAAGGTCGAGTGGTCCTGGACCACTGGGAGCCGGCGCGCCCGGCCCACTACGGACCGATCCCCGATGGGCTTGAGCCGCGCCTGGTCGCTGCCCTCCGGCGGCGCGGCATCACCCAGCTCTACCGGCACCAGTCCGCCGCCGTGGCCGCGGCCCTCAGCGGGCGCCACCTCGCGATCGTGACACCCACCGCCTCCGGCAAGACCCTCTGCTACAACCTGCCGGTCCTGAGCGCGGTGCTGGCCGACGACACCAGCCGAGCCCTCTACCTGTTTCCGACCAAGGCGCTGGCGCAGGACCAGCTGGTCGAGCTGCAAACGCTCGCCGACGCCGCCGAGATGGCGCTGCGCACCCACACCTACGACGGCGACACGCCCCCCGGGGTGCGGGCCGCGCTGCGCGACGCGGGCCATGTGATCCTGACCAACCCGGAGATGCTGCACACGGGAATCCTGCCCCACCACACCCGCTGGGTGCGGCTCTTCGAGTCGCTGCGCTACGTGGTCGTCGACGAGCTGCACACCTACCGTGGGGTCTTCGGCAGCCACGTCGCCAACGTGATCCGCCGCCTGCAGAGGATCTGCGACTTCTACGGCAGCCGGCCGACGTTCCTCGCCTGTTCGGCCACCATCGCCAACCCTGCCGAGCTGGCCGAGCGGTTGCTGGGTCGCGACGTCGACTGCATTGACGACAATGGCGCGCCCGCCCCCCCCAAGCGGCTGGTGGTGTGGAACCCGCCGGTGGTGCAGGCCGCGCTCGGGATCCGGCGCAGCGCGGCGCTCGAGGCGCGCCGGGTAGTGCCCGAACTGGTGCGCCGAGGCGCCCAGACCATCGTCTTCGGGCGGACCCGTCTCCAGGTCGAGCTGCTGCTGACCTACCTGCGTCGTGGCATGGCGGAGTCGGCCCTGGTGCCAGACGGCGCCGGTGGGCCGCCGGTGCGAGCGTATCGCGGCGGCTACCTTCCGCTCGAGCGGCGCGCGATCGAGGCGGGACTCCGCGACGGGAGCGTGCGCTGCGTGGTGGCCACCTCCGCACTCGAGCTGGGCATCGACATCGGCCAGATGGAGGCGGCGGTGCTGGTGGGATACCCGGGCACCATCGCGAGCACCTGGCAGCAGCTCGGCCGGGCCGGCCGACGGGGCCGTCCCGCGCTGCAGCTCCTGATCGTCGGCGGCGGGCCGCTGGACCAGTACGTGGCCACCCACCCCGAGTTCCTGCTGGAGCAGCCGCCGGAGCAGGCCCTCGTCAACCCAGACAATCTGCTGATCCTCGCGGCCCACGTCCAGGCTGCCACCTTCGAGCTGCCCTTTCATGATGGGGAGCGGTTCGGGGGGGTGGAGATCGCCGACCTGCTCCGGCTGCTCGCCGAGGAGGGCGTCGTCCATCACGCCGGCGGCCGCTGGCACTGGAGCGCGGACGCGTTCCCCGCCGAGGCGATCAGCCTGCGGACGGTGGCCTCCAGCAACATCGTCATCATCGACACCTCCTCACCACCGGCCCGACCCTCGGCGGGGCCGCAGGGGCCCTGGGCCGGCAGCGGCGGTGGCCACGCCGGCACCGGGGCCCGCATCGTCGGGGAGATCGACGAGTGGGCGGCGCCGCTCACCGTCCACGACGACGCCATCTACCTCCACCAGGGGCGGCAGTTCCACGTCGAGCGGCTCGATTGGGAGGAGCGGCGCGCCTACGTCCATCCGGTGGCAGTGGACTACTACACCGAGGCAGAGGTTCGCGTCCATCTGCAGGTGCTCGAGTGTTACGCGGGGCCGGACACCTGCTTCGGTCAGGCGGCCCAGCGGGCCCACGGCGACGTCCGGGTCAGCTGGCTGGCGGCGATGTACCGCAAGGTGCGCTTCCTCACCCACGAGACGGTAGGAGCCGGGCCGATCGCCCTGCCCGAGCGCGACCTCCACACGACCGCCTACTGGTGCGGCTTCCCCGCGGCCGTCACCCGGCGCGCCGGGCGCGCGGTCGAGCCGGGCCTTCACGGCCTAGCGCATGTGCTGGAGCAGGTGGCGACGCTCACCCTCATGTGCGACCGACGGGACCTTGGTGTCAGCGCCCAGGTGCGAGCTCCGGTGGATCGACTGCCGGTGGCGGAGCAGGTCCAGGCGGCGGAGGAGTTCGTCGCCGGCCATCGCCCACCCGCCGTGATCTCCGTCAGCCGCGAGACGGCGGTCGGCTCGGAAGGCCAACCCACCATCTTTCTGTATGACGCCCACCCCGGGGGCACCGGTCTGGCCCCGCGCTGCTTCGAGCTGCACACCCTCCTGCTCGCGCGCGCCGGCGAGCTGCTGCGACGCTGCCCGTGCCCCTCCGGCTGCCCCGCCTGTGTCGGCGCCGTCGCCGGGGTCGACCCGCAGGCAAAGGCGATGGCGTTGGCTCTTCTCGACGCCGCGGCGCTGGGAGATCGACGGTGCGACCAGACGGCGCCCGTGGGAGGGGACGGCCTCATCTCAACTGCGCCGGTCGTCCCATGAGCGATGCGCTGCGGCAGCGCCTGCAGGCACTCAGCCAGGGCGCGACGGTCGCGCTCAACCGTCGGCCGGTCACCGGCCGGAGCCACCCCGATCAGCCGGGCCCTGACGGCACCCGCATGCTCGAGGGCGGAACGGCTCTCGCATCGCCCACCGAGGATGATCTCGCCGGAGTCGGCTTTCGGCTCGAGGACGGGATCTGGGTGCGGCGGGTGGCGGCGGCGGGTCCCGGCGAGGCCGTCGCACCCCAGGTGCTGGCGCTGCTGGCCGGGGATCTCGCCTGGGCCGCCGCCGATCCCGGGTCGGTGTGGTACTTCGACACCGAGACCACCGGCCTGGCCGGAGGCACCGGCACCGTCCCCTTCCTGTACGGCTGGGGACGCCAGGTCGCCGGTGCACTCGAACTCGAGCAGTGGCTGCTGGTCGACCTCGGCTCCGAGGCTCGCCTGGTGGAGCGGGTGCTGCGCCGGCTCGCCGGCGCCACCGGAGTGGTGACTTTCAACGGCGCCACATTCGACCTGCCGCTGGTGCGCGCGCGGGCGATCCTCAATCGACGTGAGGCGCTCTGGCGGGCGCCGGTCCACCTGGACCTGCTTCCCCTGGTCAGGCGCTTCTTCGGGCACCGGCTGAGCCGCTGCAGCCTGAGTGAGGTGGAGCGCCGAGTGCTCGAAACCTGGCGCTCTGATGACCTGCCCGGCGCCGAGGTCCCCGAGCGGTATCGCAGCTTCCTGCGCGACGGGGGAGTCGGGCACCTCATCCCGGTGCTCCGTCACAACCAGATCGACGTCGGCTCGCTCGCGGACCTGTTGGTCGTGCTCGGACGACTGGCGAGCGGCTCGGTGCAGGAGCCAGCCGACCACCTGGGGCTGGCTCGCTTCTACGAGGCGCGCGGCGCGAGCGCTTCCGCGCACCGCACCTACGCCACCGCACTGCGGGTGGTCCCCCCTCCTCTCGATCGCGCCGCAGCCCGCCATCATGCCCGCCTGCTTCGGCGGGAGGGGCGGCCGGCGGAGGCGAGCAGCCTGTGGCGATTGCTGTGGGAGCGGTGGCGCGACCTCGAGGCGGCGGAGGCTTTGTGCGTCGACCTCGAGCGCCGGGTCGGCGACCTGGAGGCGGCGTTGCGGCTGAGCGAGGCCGCGATCGAGGTCGCCCCGCCGGCCGTCGCCGAGCGGTTCGCCCACCGAATCTGGCGATTGGAGCGGCGGCGTGCACGGCGGGCGGCGGCGGTGCCGCACCGGACGTCGGGGGGTGCCTCGCCTGGAGCCGATCAGCCGCCGCCGTGGAGCGGGTGGCTCCCGGGCGGCTCCTCCTACGAGGCCTGGCAAACCGCTCGCCGACGTCGACTCCGGATCCCCAGCCGGGCCGAGGTCCCGGGGTCAGGCGGGCCGGGGGCTCGACCCCCGCGGGTGGCACTCCCGGCCTGACCGCACCCGCCCCGCCCTGCTCCCGGACCCAGCGTGGCTCAGCTGGCGCCTGCCTCGACCTGCGGCAGCGCCGCTGCAGCGAGCTGGGGAGGGACACCGGGACCAGGCGGCGGGACCCGCTGGGCCATCAGCTCCTGGAACAGAGCCTCGGATGCCTGGCGCAGGAACAGGAGCTGGAGGCGGAGCAGGGGGTCGGTCGCGGTCGCCGCCACCGACCGGTCCGCCGCCACGCGCAGCAGGCGCAGGTCGCCGATCGACCGTCCCTCCTCGTCGAGCAGGCTGCGCACCAAGGACATCAGCAGCAGGTCGTGCCGGGTGAAGTGACGTCTCCCGTGGGGCCCCCGGGTGGGGCGAACCACTCCCAGCTGCTCCCAGTAGCGCAAGACCCGGGGCGATACCCCGATCGCCTCGCTGGCCTCCGCGATCTGGCGGTCGCTCGCCGGCTCGCCCCGGGCTGGCCGATCTTGGGCCACGTCTTCGGTGAGATTACGGGATCCTGACACGATTGCCCCTGATCGAAAGTTCGATGGCTTCATATACTTGACGCAAGCATGGTAAGCCAGATCGGGCTCAGCGCAATCTTCGCGCTCACCGCCCTGGCCATCATCGTGCGTCCACGCGGGATCGCGGAGGGCTGGTTCGCGATCGCGGGGGCGTTGGCCGCCCTGGCCACGGGGCTGGTGTCCCTGGCCGCGGCGAGGCGGGGAATCCTGGTGACACTGGACGTGCTCGCCCTCTTCACCGGATTGCTCCTGCTGGCCGGCTCCGTGGCCGCCGCCGGCCTGTTGGACTGGCTCGCCCGCACCCTCGTCGCGGGAGCAGGCGGTCGGCCCCGGCGGCTGCTCCCGCTGGTCGCCGGAGCGTGCGCCGTGGTCACGGCGACCCTCTCCAACGATGCCTGCGTGCTCCTCCTCGCCCCGCCGCTCCTGCGTGTGGTGCGCGAGCTCGACCTGCCGCCGATGCCGTTCGTGCTGGCGATCGCCTTCGTCGCCAACAGCGCGTCGCTCATCCTCCCCACCGGCAACCCGGTCAACCTCCTCATCCTCGACCACGCTCGCGTCACCGCCGCCGCCTACCTGGTCGAGGTCACTCCCGCCGCGCTGGTGGGGACCCTCTGCCTGCTGGCTGGGATCGCGCTGGCGGCGCGCCGGCTTCCCCGCGGGCCGGTTCGGATCCCGCCCCGCCGGGCCCTCACCGACCGTCCCCTGGCGTGGGTGATGCTGGGGGCGGTCGTCCTCTTGGTCGGGCTGGACACGATGGCGGCGGAGCTGAGGGTGCCGCTGGGAATCCCCACCTTGGTCGTCGGGGCGGCGGCCGCGGTGGCGCTGTGGATGCGGCGGGGCGGGGTGCTGCGAGCCCTTCGCGGATCTCCCTGGGGGCTCCTCCCCCTAGTCGCTGGGCTGGCGGTACTGGGCAGCGGGCTCGGCCGTCTCGCCTGGCTGGGACGAGTGAGCGCCCTGATCGCCCAGCACGGCGTCGGGGTGGGAGCCGGCCTCGCCGCCGGGGCGGCGACGGCGATCCTGGCCGCGGTCCTCAACAACCTGCCCGCGGCGCTGGCCGTGAGTGCCGGACTGCACGCGGCCCATCATCTGCACCAGTTGGCGCTGCCCGTGATCGCGGGCGCCGACCTCGGTCCCAACCTCCTGCCGATGGGGTCGCTCTCCACCCTTCTTCTCTTTGCGGTAGCCCGACGTCAGGGCATCGGCGCGGGGTGGCGCAGCTTCCTGGTTCAGGCGAGCTGGGCCGGGCCGCTGAGCCTCGTTCCCCTGCTCCTGCTCGGCCCACGCTGACGCGGGGGCCACGCCGGTGGCGGTCCCCGCCTCCGCTGCCCTGAGCGGCACTGCGGGAGTGGCTCAATGGTAGAGCGTCTCCTTGCCAAGGATACCTCCCCAAGCGTGCTTCAGCGCCCATCGTGACTGCCACCGGCTGGCACATCCTCCGAGTTCGCATCGAGTTCGCCTGGCACTGACTGGCACGACCCCGGAATCCACCTGGCATTCGTGTCAGAGAAACGGTCAGGTGTCATGACCGTTTTATAACCACAAACCGTGCTAGACTTGCGGACGCAAGCACGGGTCTGGGGGGAGAAACCGTGCATACAGGGAGACGGTCATGCCCCAACGCCCGAACCAGCGTGTCCGCCTCGACGTGCAGCCGCCCGAGGCGGAAGCAGAGCCCACGCTCTGGCAGCGGGCGTGGGAGGCGTATTACGTCAGTCGGGCGGCCCGCAACCTGAGTGATCGACCGGGGCGCCGGATCAACCCGACGCCGGCGCAGGTCGACCGCGTTCGGATGCAGTACGGCTGGGTGGTGGGGCGCCTGAGCGACTTCCTGGCCGACTGCGCTCGGGGAGCCGATGGCTACCCGCCACCGGTGAGCGGGCCGGACGATTGGACCGCGGCCCACGGCGATCGCTTTCTGGTGGACCTAGCTGAGCAGACCACCCTCGCGGACTCCACCCGGCACACCGCCTACGCCCGGATCCGCGCCTTCCTCAACTGGTGCGCGAAGCGACCGGACGAGCCGTGGGCTCGCACGAAGGTGGTGCCGAGGGAGGGGGAGCCGGAGATCGTCAAGCGGCGCCAACGGCGCCAGCCCCTCACCGCCGCTGAGGAGGAGCGGATCATGCAAGCCCTGAGGGACAAGGGGCGAGATGCGATGCTGGCGCGCTTCATGCTCTTCACGGGCGCCCGGCTCTCGTCTGCGCTCGGGGTCAAGCGGGACGATATCGACTGGCGCGAAGAGACGGTCCAAGTCGTCCTGAAGGGACGCACGACCAAGCAGCTTCGGCTGAGTCTCGTCCACCCAGACGATCGCACGTTCGTCAAGGACCTGCGACGCTTCATCCAGACCTTACCGGCGACGACCTGCCCCTACGTGTTCCTCTCGCTACGCCGGTCCAATGGTGAAGACTTTCACGGGCTCACGCCCAGCGGAGCCATCACACTCTTCCGGCGCCTCCGAGCGGAAACGGGCATCGACATCCACGCCCATCTGTTCCGCCACACGTATTCGGGACGCATGGCTCAGGTGGTCTCGATCGAGGACCTCTCCCTGTCGCTGGGTCACTCACGGACCAGCACGACCGAAGCGTACTATGGCCGCCGCGCCGAGCGGCAGTCGTTGGACGCCATCCGCCGCGCGGGGTCGAGCCGTCCGCCCGTCTAAGCCAATCGCCATAAGTCTTGTCCGAAGGGGCGGGGCGGCCCCGAGGCGGACTCGGCGATCGCTGGTGCTAACAGGTGACAGAACATATGGCGACCGGCTTAGGCGCGCCGGACCGACGATGGGCGATCAGAAGGGCTCGACCAGGCGGCCCAATGGCTCTGCTCGCCATTCGGCGATGAGCTGCTGGGCCCGATGGCTGGAGGGGAAGACAGCATACCCATTCTGCCGCCAGCCAGGGGGGAAGGCGGCCAGATAGGACGCCCCGTCGAACCGCTCGCCCGGCGCGGGGCGGTCGGGCCAGTCCCAGCGCGTGCCGGGGGGCTCGGCGCGCAGCTGACGTGTCAGAGCCATGAGCGACATGCGGGACAGCGCGTAGGCTGGCCCAGAATCGCCGGACCATCCCGCCAGGGCGACGAAGGCGGCCGCCGGGAAGCGAGGGTCGGCGATCGACGGGGGCGCGGGGGCTGGACGGCGAGGTGGTCGCGGACGAAAGCGCGGGTCCCGCACATCGGGCGACGACGCCGGCGGTGGCGCGGACTTGCGAGCCAGCCACTGCGCCATCACCAGGTCCCGGGGCAGACCCTGCTCAATGTCCCACTCGGGTGCGATGAGCTCCCCCGTCGCCGGGTCTCGACGGGTCGTGACCCGAGGAGCCCGATCCAGTGCGGCGTGGATGAGGCCCAAGCTCCACGGTCGGATCGGGACTCCCTGCACGTACCGCGAGACGGTCTCGGGATCGACCCCTGCCAGGCGCGCAAACGATTCGAGGGTGTGCCCGAGCTCAGGGATAAGCTGCCGAACCTCGTCTGGTGTCAGCGGAGCCGTGGCGGGGTTCTCGCCTGAGAGTCGCTCGATCCGACGCACAACCACGGCCATGCACGCAGGCTAGCAGCCGTCGGCGTCTTACGCAACCTATTGACGCGCGGTGTGCAGCGTGCAAAGCTGCCGGATGCGGGGCGGCCCCGTCCACGCAGCCTTGTCAGCTCGTGGATGTGTAGCCGTCTCCCCGTGTGCCCCTGGCCGCCCCGCTCTCAACCATTTGGTCGCCGTGACAATCGGTACGCACACTTGCCCGCAGCGGTGATGGCATCCATGATCATGCGTGGTGCATGGAGGCACAGTTATGGGAGCGAGACACAGCGCGGTGACGCGAGTGGTAACGCGATGAGGTGGGCGTGGGGTCGGTCGCCTGAGCGTCCCTGCGCAGACGCATGGCCCGGGGCGGCGCGGATTGCCCAAGTGCAGGATGAGCTGGCCGGCCAGCAGCGCCGGCGGAGCGTTCCGAGGCACCCGGGTGGCGACGCGCCGGCGCACGGCGCGGAGGACCCCACCTTGCGTGGATGGTCCGGCTGTTGAACGGGTGCGGAACGGAGGCCCTCAGTCGTGGACAGTGAGGCGCCGCTACGTCACCTCGGCGGCTCGAAAGCCTGGGCGCTGGAGGCGATGGATGCCGGCACCCGCCGCCAGACCATGCGCGGCATCGCCGTGCACGTTGCCTATCTCAAGGCCAACGACGTCCCTGTGCCCGACTGCTGGTTTCTGCACCGCCGGGTATGCCAGCACCTCGCCGAGCTGATGCTCTGGTGGGAGGACACCCGCACGGATGCCAAGGCCACGGCGGAGGGGGCGTTCGGGTGGTGGAAGTACGGTGTCGAATCCTTCCGGACCTTCGACTTCCGGAGCCACGCGGAGCACCGACCGGCTGGGACCGAGGCCCATCTGCTGACCGAGCAGGTCCCGACGCCCTCGCTGGACGAGTGGCTGGCGTCGCCGGCCTTCGGGGAGCTCTGGTCGGAGCCGACGGTGGGGGAGGAGGGAGCATGAGCCCGACGTTGCCCACCCCCAAGGAGCATGTGATCTGGGCGGTCCGGGTGGCCGTGGTGCTGGCGGGGATGATCCTGATTGGCTACCCGGCATCGTGGCTTGCTGGCGATCCGGCGTCCGTGAACCCGTTCGCCTGGCCAGGCCACGCGCTCAGCCTGGTGTTCACTCACACGCTGCCGTCCCCGCTCGGCGCCCCGTGGGGGGTCGGCCAGTCCGGGGCGTTCGCCTGCTGGTACATGGGGCTCTGCGTGGCGATCGTCGTCGGGCTGTTCATCCAGCGTCCGAGCCTTCGAGGCTTGGTGGGCCGGGGCGGCGGCGCCGACGACGTGGAGCTACGGCGGTGGGTGGTGCCCTGGGCGCCGCGCGAGGTGCGAGAGCGGAGGGGTCTGCCGCCGTACCAGCTGGTTCTTGGGATCACGAAGGACGGGCGCTGGCGGGTCGGGCGGGGGCGGAACGGTGCGCTGGCCCTCGGCACCACCCAGTCAGGGAAGACCACCTCGATCTTGATTCCCAACGCGCTCGCCTGGGCTGGCTCTCTCGTCACCACGTCGACCAAGACCGACGTCCTGCTCGCGACGGTGGCGAGGCGGCAACGGCTGGGCCGGACCTATGTACTCGACCTCTTCGGCGAGCTGCCCCCCGAGCAGACGCCGCCCGGACTGGTGCGGGTCCGGTACACGCCCCCGGAGGGCTGCGAGGACTGGGACGTCGCCCTCGACCGCTGCATGGCGATGACCGAGGGGCACTCGGCGGGCGTGACCAATGGCGACCACTGGGGCGAGAAGGCGGGCGAGTATCTGGCGCCCCTCTTCCATGCGGCCGCGCTGTCTGACCGCCCGCTGGCGAGCACCGTGGTTCGGTGGGCTCGCTCCCGTGATCGAGAGACCCCGGCGCGGATCCTCGCCGAGCGCGGCCACCCCGCGGCCCTTGAGATGTTGCGGTCTTTCGATTCGACCCCGGCGACGGAACTGGGCTCGATCCTGAGCACGGCGACGCGAGCGGTGTCAGCCTACTCGATGAAGTCGGTGCTGGCGAACGAGCGGACGGGCGAGCAGCTCGACGCGGACGCGTTCACCGAGGGGGCCAATACCCTCTATGTGCTGGTCCCGCCCAGGCTCGCCAAGCGAGGGGCGCCGATCGTGCTGGGCCTGCTCGACAGCATGCACGGCGCCGTGCTGCGAGCGAGCGCCAACGGGCCCGGTGGTCGGCTGCGCGTGCCGATGCTCTGGGCCCTGGACGAGATCGCCAACATCACCCCGATCCCCAACCTGGACAGCCTGGCGTCCGAGTCGTCGGGCCGAGGGCTCATCCTCCTGGTGCTGACGCAGCACTCGGCGCAGCTCCGGGCCAAGTGGCCGGAGGTGATCGGGCGGGCCATGCCGGCGCTGTTCCCCAACCAGCTGCTGGTCGGCGGGCTGCAGGACCTGGACCACGGCACCGAGCTGGCGACGCTGAGCGGCGCGGACCTGGTGGCCGAATGGGAGAACGCCGAGCCGACAGAGCGGAAGCCGCTCCCCCGGCACCTGCGCTCCGGGGACCGCCTGACGGTCCAGGCGATGCACGGCCTGAAGCGGGGAGAGGTCTACGTGACGGGGGGTGGCCTCGTCCCACGCAAGCTCACGGCGCCCCTCTGCTGGACGGTCGAGCCGTTCAAGTCCTGGGTGTCGCCGGTCACGGGCCACCTCACCGCCCCAGCCGACGTCACCGCCGATGAGCCCGAGGACGACATCGGTCACGAGGCCGATGATGACGCCGGCCCAGGGGCCCCGGACGACGACCGACCCGACGAGACCGTGGCGCTGGACCCTGCCGACGTCCAGCTGGAGCTGCCGTGGCACGGGTCCGACGGGGGCCCACTGCCCGGCACCGGCGATCTGGTGCTGCCGGCCCCGATTGTGGTCGAGGACGAGTCGGACGTCGAGCGCGTGCGACAGTTGGATGAGCCGGTGGTCATGGTCGGCGACGAAGCCGGCCAGAACGGCGCCGCTCGGACCAGACCGGAGGACGAACTTGGGCTCAATCCGGTCACGCTCCCGCGCAGGATGCCGGTCCCCCTCTACCGGCACAAGCCCAGGGGCCGGCTGGACACGAGCGGGGTGAACCAGCTGCAGCCAAAGCTGGCACCCGCACCCACGCCGATTGTGCTGGCCACGACGCTGGCACTGGCGATCGGCGCACCCGACAAGGGCGGGCCTGCGCCGATGGCTCGGACGGGCAGGCCGAATCGCCATGCTGGCGCGTGCAGCGAGTGCGGGGAGGGGGTGCCAGCAGGCGCTGGGGTGCTGCTGGGACGCGGCGAGAAGGGGTGGCAGGTGGCGCACAGGGTATGCAGGAGCAAGGCGGCCTAGCCACCGTCGCTGCCGTGTCGCGCAGACCGTGGCAGGCTCGTCGGATGCAGCACTCCGTGCGTAGTGTCTTCGGCTCGGGACCCACTTGTGCAAGTCCCCAAACGCAGTCCGTGAGCGCGCCAGACGCTAGCAAGGCGCCGGTGGTGTGGACTGCCGTGCCCATGCGAGGATGGCTCGCGTCGCTGGCAGGAGGCCCGACATGCTGACGCTGGGCAAGGTCACGGCGGACCGGAGGGCGGGAGTCTACAAGTACTTTCGTGGCGATCACACGGCCAAGCATGCCGCCAAGGGCTCCCGCGCTCGCAAGCACCAGAACCGTGGGGACTACTACATGGACGAGAAGGGAACGGTGGCCGAAGCCAAGACCATGTGGTGGGGCAAGGGGGCGGCGGCGCTCGGGCTGGAGGGGAAGGCGGTCTCGGGTCGTGCCTTCGGCCATCTGCTGGACGGGCAGGACCCACGGGTCAAGCGTGAGCGGGACCCTGAGACCGGCAAGCTCTCCTACACACCCACGCAGCTGGTCAAGGCGGGCGGGAACGGTGAGCACACCCTCGCCATCGAGGCGATGTTCGCACCCAGCAAGAGTGTGTCGATCCTCTGGGCGGTCGGGGACACGGGGACCCGACGGGCCATCCAGGACGCCCACGACCGAGCCGTGCGCTACGCCCTGGGCCACATGGAGTCCAGGCTGAAGCCCATGCGCCGGGTGGTGGGTGAGGGCAAGGACCGGACATGGCTCTATGAGGAGACCAGAGGCTTGACGGTCGCCATCTTCGGTCACAACACCAGTCGTCCAACGGCAGCCTGCAACTGCCCGGATCCGCAGATCCATTCGCACTGCCTGGTGATGAATGCGGCCCTGCGCACGACCCCGGACAAGGCCGGACGGACGTGGGGGGCCATCGACGACATCACCTTTCGCCGCGCCCGTGCCGAGATGGGTGCCGTCTATCGCACCCACGTGGCCCACACGTTGCAGGGGCAGGGCTATGCTATCGAGCGCGAGGGCGAGTACACGCATGTCGTAGGCATCAAGCCGGAGATCATGGCCGCCATGTCCAAGCGCACCCAGGAGGTGGCGGAGACGGCCAAGGTATTCGAAGCCGAGCACGGGCGAGCCCCGACGGCGATCGAGTCCGCGCAGTTGGCCATGCAGAACCGCCAGAATAAGACCCCCCTGGAGGTCGGCATCTTCGCGCAGTGGGCCGAGCAGCTGGCACCCCACGGGGTCACGGCCAAGACGCCTGAGCAGCTTCGAGCGCTGGCCGCCCGCAACCCGCGGACGAAGCGCAGCGCCGACGAGGTGCTGGCGATGGCGGTCCAGAGCATGGGCGAGCAGCATGGCATCTTCACGTGGCGGGACCTCCTGGCAGCGATCGCGGTGGAGGCGCAGGCGCACCTGGCACCCGACGAGCTGGACGCAGTGCTTGCACGAGCGGATGCCGCCCGTGACGCCGACACGCCGGCGGCCCTGACGCCCGAGCTGCACGCGGCTCTTGGGCACCTGGGCCAGCAGGTGTTGACCACCCAGAGCCAACTCGACATCGAGCAGAAGTCCGACGAGCAAGTGGCGCAGCTGCGGGCCGGACGGCGAGCGACGCCGTTGACGGAGGACCATCTGGCCGTGGGCGTCCGTGCCACCGGCAAGACGCTGAGCGACGAGCAGCTGAGGGCCCTGCGGACGCTGGCGGCCAGCACTGGCCTGGCGGTACTCGAAGCGCCAGCGGGTTCGGGCAAAGGCACCACAGCGGCAGCGTTTGCGGCAGCCTGGCGGGCCGCCCATCCGACGGGCCGGATCATCGCTCTGGCCACTGCGGGCGTCCGGGCCACCGAGCTTGGCCAGGACATCCAGGCGGTGCTGCCTGACGACAAGCGGATCGAGGGCAGGACCGTTGAGAGCTTCGACAGGACTCGTGCAAAGGTCTCGGCTGATGACCTTGTTATCGTCGACGAGGCGGGCCAGGTCGAGCACGCTCGCTGGGCGATGATCCTGGGACGGGCCGTGACCGGGGGCACGCAGATCGTGGCCGTGGGCGATCGGGCCCAGCTGACGAGCATCGAGGCGGGCGGGATGTGGCGGACATGGGCCGATCGGGCCGAGCAGGCAGGCGAGCTCGCCGTGCTCGCAGAGAACCGGCGGGCGTGGGACCCACAGGACGCCCGCGCGTGGGATGCCATCCGTCGCGGGGCGGGCGTAGAGGCGGTCAAGCACTATCACGCCAAGGGCCAGGTCGTCATCACGCAGAGCCCGGAGGGCGCCAAGGACCGGGCGGTCGCCGCGTGGATCACGGACCCCCGGGATGCCATCCTTGTAGCCGAGAGCAACCGCGACCTGGACGCGCTCAACCGGCTGGCGCAGACGAGGCGCCTGGAGGCGCACCAGGCGCTGACCAAGGTGCGGGACGGCCAGAGCCCCGCCGAGGTCGTCGAGGCGATGGGACTCAACCCGGACACCCTGGCTGGGTGGATCGCAGCCGAAGCCGAGCAGCCGGGGAGCGTGGCCCTGGACCCGACGCCGGTCCAGACCACGCGGGACGGCAAGGTGCAGCTGGTGCCGATGGCGAGCGTCACCGTGACGGCACACGACGGGCCAGACTATCAACGCACCGAGACCCTGCGCATCGGCGATCGCGTCGAGTGCCAGCAGACCACCTACGTCCCAGCGCTGGACACGCATGGCAAGGCGGGTGCCGACCGCCGAGTGTCCAATGGTGAGCGGGGGACTATCGTGGGCATTCACGCTCTCGGCAAGGGCGTGCGCCCCAAGGCGGGCCAGACCGAAGCCCAGGCCAAACAGGACGCGGCCTTGCTCGTGGTGAGCTTCGGGACCAAGACGGTCGTGTTCGGGCCAGACCACCGGGACCGGCTGCGGCTGGGCTATGCGGTGTCGGCGTACAAGAGCCAGGGCCGCACCGTGGATCGCGTGCATGTGGTGACGGGCACCTGGCAGGGCGACCAGCGCAACGCGTACGTTGAGATGAGCCGGGCGCGGAAGGCGAGCTATGTCTACGCCGACATGAGCAGCCTAGAGGTCGACCACGGCAGCCTGACTGCCGAGCAGGACGCGCTCACGGCCCTGGCCACGCGCTGGCAGGTGTTCACGCCGGAGCTCACGGCCACCGAGGCGGTTGAGCAAGAACGGGCACGGGCTGCGGCGAGCGTGGACCGGTCGACGGCGACACCCACGGCCGACGCGGGGCACGACACGGCGACAAGCCAGGAGGCGACGCCCGAGCTGACGCCAGCCCAGCGCCATGAGCGGGAGGCGCAGCAGCGGGCCCAAGCACAAGACCTGGGCCGGACGCTGGAGCGGGCGGCCTGAGGTCGGGTATCGCGGCGCCGAC
>Ga0307372_10004876_pt1 | contig 20444 bp, 13 predicted proteins | sample OX1MG_FD_202533 | JGI IMG/M metagenome (GOLD analysis project Ga0307372, IMG submission 202533) | Soil microbial communities from Risofladan, Vaasa, Finland - OX-1 | ecosystem: Environmental > Terrestrial > Soil > Coastal area > Acid sulfate soil | place: Finland: Risofladan, Vaasa | collected...
GTGAGCTGGCCCGAGGCCAGGTCGAAGTTGGCCTGACGGTTGGCGACTTCGGTGGGCCACGTCAGCACGTCGTAGCGCAAACCCAGATTCAAGGTCAGGCGCGGCGACACGCTCCAGTCATCCTGTAAGGGTGAGTTGATTTTTAGAAATCGCTGATTTATCGAGAGATAAATAGCCTGTTTTTGGCTGTGTAGGAATTGTGCAGGCGATTTCTCGATTTCTGTGCATTTCTTGAACGCGAGACACCATTCTACAGGGACGATTCATAGAGTTAGAGGCTGTGCCCCAAGCCCATGCCGTGTTCGATGACCGGCGCGATTTCTTGTTGTGGTGGCTTGATGGATTGCTCCGGTTTCATTGCTGGTGCATGGGCGCTCTCGTGGGATACGTCATGCCCTAACGCCTCCGGCAGCTTCGCGCGGTCGTTGGTGTATACCTGCGCGTCTTGCGCGCCGCGCGAGACGGCGACATAAGCCATACGGCTATTGAGCAAGTCTTTTGCAGCCAACTCGGTATCGACGTGAATCAAGACACGCTCTGCGGTCTGTCCCTGGCTGGAATGGCTCGTCACCGCATAGCCATGATCGAGATGCGGATGTTCGCGCGGATCGAGCTGCACGTCGCGGCCTCCGTCCATCTTCAAGCGCATCTGACCATCCTGGCCGATGGCTTCGACCGTCCCTAATTCGCGGTTGGCAATCTTCAAGTCATTGGCCGGTGCGGTGAACTGGATGCGGTCGCCCACGGCGAAGCTGCGCGGTTCTTCTCGATACACAGAGACGCCCTGTTGCCGTCGAGGATCATAGGTTAGCTCTGAGCCATCGGATCGCACGACCGTCAACAGGTTTTTCTCCGCGTCTACGCTCCTGACCCGTGCGTATTCGCCGCGCTCCATGCCGGTCTCTTTCGACGCACGCGCGTAGCGCACGACGTCGTTGAACTCATAGCGCGCGGCCCATGTCCGCTCGGGCCCGGTGAGGTCCTGGCGCGGCACAAGCGCCCCGATGCGATGTTCTTCTTTGCTGACTAAACTGCGCTCCTGCATCTCGGCACGAATTGCCAAGTTGATCTCCACGCGGGAGCGATTGTCGGGCGAGACGACGAGCGTTCCCTCCGGCGACTTCGCGTATTCCTTTGCTATTGCAGTGATGCGTTCCTCGCGGCCTGAAATCTCATGAACGCGACCCTGCCGCTCCAAACCCTGCACGGCCTCGCGCACCTCACCACGCGCAAGCTGCTCGACCACCTGTTTCAACGCCGGGTCTTTCTGCCGGACGATCTCTTCGAGCTTGACCGTCTTCATGCCCGCATCCTGAAGCTGCGCGAACGGACGCCCGGCCTCCACCGCTTCATGCTGTCTTCGGTCGCCCACCAGCAACACACGATCATTCGGATGCAAGCGATTCACAAACTCGTGCATCTGCTTGGTGGAGGCAAGCGAAGATTCGTCGAGCACATACAATCGTCGATCACCAGTGTCCGGCTGCTGTCCGCGTGCAAGATGTTTTTGCAGCGTGGATGTTTCCATACCGGCATCTGCCAGCTTTTGCGCCGCGCGGGACGTGGGCGCAAAGCCTTCTACTTTGTACCCATGCGCCTCCGCGCCTTCACGGATGACGGCCAGCGTGGTGGTCTTACCTGCACCGGCGATTCCATCCAATCCCACCATCTTTTCGCGGGAAAGAAATATCTCATCGACGACATGTCGCTGCGAGGCATTCAGTTCCGGGTGTCGGTCCTCCGTCCCAACCCTAATACGCGCATCCACAAGCATCGGATCATTCACTCCACGCTGATTGCCTTCCTGCATCCGTGTGATGATTTCACGTTCCATGCGAAGCATTGCGGCAGTCGTGTACTGCTGCCCTCTGCCGCCATGATCGACGGTGCGGAACTCACCCCGCGCGGCCCGCTGCTCAAACTCCTGCCGGACATGGGCATACGTTGTTTCACCCATGCCGCGATTGAGCGCCGCTTCCAGAAGGTCGCGCCGGTCCAGCACGGCGGAACGCTCGAAGAGATGATCGCGGGCATAGGTGACGGCCTGTTGCGCGGCCACTGTGCTCCGATTCAGCGCGGGCTCGTGAACGTGGCGCTGTCCACGCTCCCGCGCCTCGGCCACGACGCGGTCGGCCTGGTGTCCATACTGCGCGGCCAGATTCCTATGCCTCTCTAATACTTGTTCCGGCGATAGCAGCTCTTTGCTGTCCCGCGTCCGGTGGGCTGCAACCTGCGCGGCTCCGGCTCCGTCTATCCCCATCTCTCGCAGATGGTCTTTGATCTGCTCGCGGCGCGGGCTGCTGGCCTCCAGATACTCTTTCGTATACCCCTTGATCTCCGGCTGTCCGTGCTTGCCGCGCTCCAGCTCATAGCCCAACCCCTGTAACCGCATCGCCAGCTCGGAACGGTACAGGCTGGTGGCGACGCGCTGCGACGCGAACAGCTCCTGCGGCTGTAAGGCGCGGGTTTGTCCGTTATCGCGCTCGGTGACGTTGAAGATTACAGCATGGGTATGGAGTTGCGGAGCGGCATAGCCATCTACAGGCCTGGCGGTGTCGTGCTCAAAGGTAGCCGCGATGAATTTGCCGGTTGTCTCCGGCGCATGGACGTTACCGATCCGTGCCTCCGTGTACTTCTCCAACTCGTTGAGCGCCACGCGCACGCTTTCCCGATGCGCCTCTCGCACGCGCTCATCACCGCCCACAAGGGCGGAGAGAGAAACCGACTTCGGCGCGGAAAACGTGGCATCCCAACCAGCGCGGTGCTCCACGCTCGTCACTTCCTTGCCGAATTTTCCTTCATAGGTTTTGGAAACCTGATGGCGAACGAGCTGCGTTTCCGTGTGCGGATGCTGGCCTTCGGTTAGTCTTGCGAAGTGCTCGTTGCCAACTGCGCCTTCCAAGCCCCACTGCTCGGCCAGCTTGCCTTGCCACTCGCTATGTCCCTGCTGGTCGCGGCTCCAATAGTTCTGCCGCTCCGACGCAAACTCCCGCTCATGGTACGTCCGCACCTGTGAAGCTGACAGCGGTTTGGAGATCGTCAGCATAAGGACTATTTTATGCCTGGTGTGGTGATTTGAAAGTCATGATGAACGGAACTTCGCACATCCCGCCTGCGTAACAGAAGCAGAAGAAATGCGGAGAGTGGGAGAGCGATGATACGTTACGGTGTGAAACCCCCGATTCAAATGGCAGTTCGTGCCGCTGCTGCTGCCGTGCTCTGTGCAGCTCTGACGATGGGGCAAAGCATTGCAGCCCAAACCAATCACCAAAAAGCAGTAGGGATTACAGAGCGAATCGTCCAGGTTCAGACCAAAGATGACGTTGCCGATGCGGGAGCGCTCTATACTCCGCCAAAGAGCGTCGCCAAGCCATTCGCGGTAATTTGGATTCATGGGGCGACTACTAATTTCTATGATCCGAGCTACGTTGCGATTAGCAGATCCCTCGCAAAACGAGGCTTCACCGTGATTACCGGGAACACCCGGATGCACGATCTTGGAAATGTCGAGACCTATCGAGCAGGAAAGCGCGTCCGTGGCGGAACATACTGGGGAATCCCAAGCGAACAGGTACGAGACATAGCAGCATGGATCGATTTTGCAGAAGGGCTTGGGTTCAAGCGGATAGTCCTGGTAGGGCACAGCGCCGGTGCCAATGCCGTACGCGAATATCAAGCACAAACGCATGACCCTCGCGTCGCGGGACTGATACTTGCTTCAGGAGACGTCCGTCCGGATACCAGAGTTCCACCTCCCGAATGGGTCTCGACAGCAAAGCAGGATATTGCCGATGGGCGACCGGAAGAGTTGGTGCAGGGTCCCTTTCTGAGTGCCGCCACATTCTTGGATATCGTCAATAGACCTCCCGGATTCAAGGATTTTTATGGAGAACTGAGCCCCGATGCTGGGGTAGCGCGCATTCGCTGCCCACTGCTCGCCATTTTGGGAACAGATGGAGATGTCGGAAACGAGGAGGACTTGAAACGGATTAAATCCTCAACTGAGAGGCTACCTACTCACCCAAGCCGCTTCGATACTGCTCTGATCCAGGGTGCCGATCATATGTATGAGGGGCACGAGGACCGCGTCGCCCAAGTCATCGCGAACTGGGCTGATACTCTGCCATTAGCAGACAGGGAAAAAGGCGAAGTACCCAATAGGCCGTGAGCAAGATCGAGCGATATGGCTGCTAGTGGTAAAGATGATTTTGAAAGATACGTGCCTTCCCATCACTCAATTCCCTTGGACTCATCCCACACAAACGCATCCTTTGGTTTGTCTGTGGGCTTGTCAGCGGGCGCATCGAAAAGTGGGGGCGTGGCCTGGGCTGTTGCTGGCGTCCTGGGTTGCTCTGTGCGAGCCACCGGATTCGGCAGTGACGGCCTGGGAGTAATCTCCGGCATCTTGCGCTCGATGAACTCCGGTTGTCTGCCGTGCTTCCTTGCAAACTGAAAGTGAACCGAAATAACTCTGTTTTCCTGCTTGATGAAGCCGTGCAACGGCTCCAGACCGGAGATTTCCGAAGCCATGACAAGCGGCTTCGTTGCAATCTCCATCGCATACGATTTCCTGCTGCCTAGCAGCCTCATGCTGCGCGACTCCTTCAACCGTTCGACCTCGACATCTCCAATAGCATCGGAACTCCATTTCGCGGCGCGCGGCTCGGTGGTCTTGAAAAACAGCTTGGTTGCGGGCTGCGAAAGCATGGCCTCGGCGTCCTGGCCGTAGCGCTTTTCAAGCTGGCTGCGGCCCTGGAAGCCCACTACAACGGGATTGCCGTACTTGCGATTTTCGGTGACGGCGGTGTGGAGCTGTGGCAGCTTGTTAAGGCTCGCCAGTTCGTCCAGCACAAACCATACCGGCTTCGCCGTATGGTCTTCGCAGTAGCCCATCATGCGCAGGATGAATAAATCGAGCCACACGGAATGGAGTGGCAAAATCTTCGCGCGATAGGCAGGGGTGGACGTTAAGAACACCCATCGTTTCCGGCCCGCGTACCACTCAGCCGTCGCAAAGGTCGGCCTTGTATGCTCCCACTCTGGTAAAAGTTCTAAGCTATCGGCCACCATGTTCAGACTGGCCAGCACACCCGCCCGCTGTGCCGGTGCTCCTGAGTCGAGCAGGGCGGCCAGCGGCGTTCCCTTCACCGCCGCCTCGATCCGCGACGGGTCGGCCATCATTCTCAGAACGTCCCTGGGCTGCGGCTTGTGTTTAAGCAGGTGGGCCAGTATCCGGCGCGGCCCATCGGTAAAAAACTCTTTCTCGTACTCCTTTTCCGGCAGGAACGCGGCGGCGATGGTCGCCGCTGTTTCGTCGCGGTCGATCTCATCGCCTAGCCCCTAATACGGGCAACGCTGGTCCAGCGGATTCAGAATCAAATCGCCGCGCGCGGGCGAGTAAAATTCGCTCACAAAGTCCATCGCCGGGTCGTAGACGATGGCGCTCTCTTCGCGTTCTCGCACTTGGCGAAGTATCTGCCGGATGGCGTTCGACTTCCCGCTGCCGGTGTCACCCATCATCAGGACATGGCTGGCTTCAAGTCGCTTCGGGATGCAATAGCTTGGGCCAAAGGGAAGCCACCGCAAAAGGCGATTCTCGAAGCGCAGACGGAAACGGATGCCATCCGTCTTTGCGCTGCGCCACCGGAAAACCGATGCCAGCTCTGGGCCTTTGGTTCTGCGTCCGTGGCGTTCCTCCTGCTGTCGTCGCCCGAATCCCTGCTTCATCCAGAGCCGGAGCACATAGAGCAGCATCAGGACGGCAAGGCTGTTGAGCATCGGTCTGCCAAACAACCACCACACGCTCACGCCGTCATAAACATAGTCCCGTAATCCTTTGGCGAGGCTGTCTGCGGGCACTTTCTCCGGGGCGCTGTAAGCCACTCCACGCCAGCCGTCCGCGATGGCTTTGGGCGAGAGGCTGACGGGCAATTTTGGGTCTGGGCCTGCGACTACATCCTCGGCTGAAGCGGGGACGGGCTTCCGCTTGGGAGCGGTCTTCATCACCCATTGGATCGTCATCTCGCTTTGCGGAACCCCAACCCCTACAGAGCTGGCGGCATAGGTCGTGAGGTAGACTTTTTGGAGCGGCTGGAGCGTCCAGGCAAGCCAAGCCGACGCCGGGAAGATGAGGACAAGCGGGCCAACCGCAAGCCAGAAAAGAAGCCAGAACAGCCGTCCCGTCCGGCTTGGGAAACGCATGGGGCGGCTCACTGCTTGCCCCCGTCCGGTCCCTCCTGGGACAGAAACTCTGCGAGCAATTTGCGGGCATCGGCCAGCTTCCGCGCGTTGGCCTGGTCCCGGATTTTGACCACGGAATCGGGCTGCAGATGCTTGCCTTCGGCGTTCGCCTGGGCCGTCGCGTGAAAGAGATTCAGGAGCATGTAGCGCAGTGCCGAGACCTCGGCCAGTACCAGCTCGGTAGGGTCTGCCGGTCGTTCCCGCGCGGCTTTCAGAGCCAGCTCGCGCAGCCATTCGGCCAAGGTTTTCCCCACGCCTTCGGCGGCGGTTTCTACCTCGGCCAGCTCTTCCGGCGTCACCCTGGTCGCAATGGTTTTGGCACGAAGAACCGGACGCGCTTCGCCACTCGGCGAGGCTGGAGACTGCAACGGAGCCGGGATGCGAGGAGTGCTCATGGAGAACCCGCCTCAAAATCAGCTTGCACCCTGCGATTCTGGCCGTCAAGCGCCCGATTGCTGAAAGCCCTTGTCTATCAGCGCGTTTACGCGGCGGGCGCGCTGGAGCGCCATCCTCGTTTACGTGTGTAAACGCTGGAACCATTGCGAAACTCGCGGATTGCCAAGTCGCTGATTCAGAGCGCGTTCACGATAGTAAACCGGAAACGCTGCCGGTTTACCGGCAGCATCCCATTTGGGGGTGACGTGTCAGCCCTACAACCGCTGCGCAGCAGCGCGGGTTTTTCTACCGTTGGCGACACAAGCGTCGCCAACGGGTCACGGACTACTGGGGCATGGTTCTTCTGAGCCGGCAAGTGTGCCAAAGGCTATGGCACACTTGCCGACGATACAAGCCCGTCGGGTGGGCGGGCATAGTCGCTCCTGCGATGCAGGAGCCGCGCCCAGGGCGGGAAGACGGGCGCACGAAAAGAGAGCCTGCTGGTTGGCAGGCTCCCAAGTGATTTTCTGTCTGGTTAGGCTGTCTTTTTCAGCTTGGCCGGTGCTGCCTTCGCCGGTGCCTTCTTCGCACTCTTGGCTTTCTCCGTCGCCGCGAATTCCTGCCTGACCTTGGCGGCGATGGCATCGGTGTCCACTTTGTAGACCGCCGCTGCCTCTTTCAGCACAGCGGGGGTATTGCCGCGCGAGGCCGCAAAAACGATGGTCAGCTCAACCGCCAAGCGTCCCAACACGCTCTCCTCGGCGCGGCGGAGAAAGGTGGCAAACAGCTTGGTAATGGAGTCGCTGTCCTTGACCTTCCTGATGCCATGCTGTTTGGCAAGGATGGCCAGACGGTTCTCGTCCAGCATCCCGGCCAGCCGCTCGGCCACGAAAAGCAAGTCACGCTTCATGAGCCGCACCGGAACCGCATCGCCGATGGCCGCGAGTACCCGGACGCCTGTAGTGTTGGAAACGGCCTCTTCCTGTCGCTGCTTGTCCTGCTCGGCCTTCCACTTGGCATTGTCCGCGACGTTATGCGGCTTCGACTTTCCTTTGGGGTGATGCACCGGGCACTCCGGGTTGGCGCATACCTTCTGCAACGTACCCTGCCCTTCGCCCTCCGCAATGATAGCTTCGGTGGTGTATTTGCACGTCTTGAACACCGGGGACTTGGCCTGATCCTTGTCGGCTGGTTTGTCCTCCCGGATGGCGACGTACTGGTTGCGCGGGAGTACCGCACTGTCTTCGCGCTGCTGCCCATGAAACGTGCTGATCTGCACGAGCTTGGGTTTGGCCGCGATGGTTTTGGCGATGTGTGCATCTACCTTGGCCTGATAGCAACTAGGCGAAGTGCAAGCGTCCTGCTTGCCGAGGTCGGCAAACAGCAGCTTGTTATGCCCGGTACGGCTGGGACAGTCCACGCAACTTCCGGCAGCGGCGACAAGCTCCGCGTTGCGCTTGTCGAACGGAGCATCTTTCAGGAGCAAGAGGACATTCGTCTCAATCCAGAAGCGCAGATTCCGCACCGGCAACAGTATCCGCGCGGGCTTGGCTGCATTGTTGGTGTACACCTCTTTGAAGCAAGCGGTCAGACCGTGCTCCTGCGCGTCAGCGGGCAACTTCGCCAGCAGCAGCGCGTGACCGACGCCGATGTCGCTGCGGTAGAACGCAGCGGCCACGGCATCGCAGAGGTCGGTGAGTTTCAGGCGAGTGGTGATGTAGACGGGCGTCTTACCCACCTTCGCCGCGATCTGCTCGACGGTGTAGGTTGGCTCCGTGAGCGAAAGAAGCCGCTTATAGCCTTCGGCCTCCTCCATCGGGTGAACGTCACGGCGCTGGAGGTTTTCAATCAACTGCGCCTCCAGCACTTCCGCATCGGTCATGTACTTGATGCGGACGGGAACGGCGGCAACCTCGGCCATCTGCGCGGCACGATACCGCCGCGCTCCGAAGACGATCTCGAAGCTGGCTTCATCCTTGGGGCGGACAAGCAATGGGGAGAGAATGCCCTGGCTGCGGATGGTTTCGGCCAGTTCTTTCAAACTGCTTTCGTCGAAGTAGCGGCGAGGGTTGGTTTCGGACTCGGAGAGTAATGACAAGGGAAGGTCGCGGTACTCATTGGCGTTGGCAACTTGGGTGTTCATGGTGACAGGCTCCTTTCGAGCGGTTGGGTCTAGCTGTGAAGACAGAGGCGGGCACCCTTTCCTCGCCCGCCCACGGACGGGGAAGGGTCTATGCCACCTGCGCCAGTTCTGCATCGGGCATGGCCGCTTGTTCTGCGGTCGGCGGCTCCAACGCGGCGAGGATGACAGAGGCGGTCTGCTGCACCACTTCCAAGCTCTCGGCCAGCAAAGAAGCATTGCCGTGGTAAAGCTGGATGTAGGAAGCCGAAGCGTTCCCCATCGTCAAGCCAACGGCCTTGCCGACAACAAAGGCGACAGCCTCGGCCTCGGTTTCCTTGACTACTTTGGTGGTCGTGGTGCGACGCTCTGCCTTATGCAAAAGCTCGTGCGCCAACTCATGTACTAACGTCGAAAACTCCTCGGCCTTAGACTGGCCGGGAAGAATGGCAATCCTGCCGCCGTAGCTGACGCCCAACGCAGGGGCGATGTTCTCGGTAAAGACAAGCTCAATACTCTGCCGCTCGATGTATGAAACAAGACGGTCGCGGTTCTCGCCCACGTCACCATAGGCGCGTTCCATCTCTGGAAGCTCCGTGCCGTCGGTCTGCGCGACATCGAAGACGTAGGCATTGCGGAAGCCAACCAATACCGCCGTGTTCTGTTTCGTGATGTCCTTCTCGGCTTCCTCGTCTTTCTTGCGCTTGATGCCAATGATGGGAGCGAGAATGCGGATGCCGTGCTCGCCTTTCTTCACGCGGCGGCCAAGCTGGTTCCACGCATACATTCCGGCCACGCGGGTCGCTGTCGGTCGCTGCCGTGCAATCTCTAACACATTGCCAAAGCTGTAATTGTGGAAGCGGCTCATCGCGTCGAGGTAGGCGGTCAGCGCATCGCTGCGCCCTGACTCTAACTGCGCAATAAGCTCTTTCACATTGGCGGCAATCATCTCTTTGGCGGTCTGCCGTTGACGTTGCGGTTGCTGCGGTAGTTCGGGGTTTTGGGTGAATGGGGTGACGTTGCTGGTGGTGGCGATGTTGCTCATGGGTGCTTCCTCCTTGGCCTTTGGCCGTTGCACGTCCGCGTTGAAACGCGGCATGTACATGCCGAACGCCACCTGGCGAAGGCGGGGGTAGCAAGCGGAAAGGTCTTCGAGCGGAGCTTTTTGGGGGGACCGCGCGCAGCGTGGGGGAGCCAAAACCCGGAGGGCGAATGGCCTTGCAGTGCGCGAGGGGAGACCCCTTAGCAGGCTTGTCTACCTTGCTGGGCGCAGAGCGCAGGAATTATTGGGGAGGGCGTTGCGGGAAGGAACGTCCCGCTGGGATGGGTCGCGGAAGACGGCGCGCCGGCTGAAGCGAGGGAAGGATCTCCTTCCCTACAAGAGGCGCTCTTTCCGAGTACAGGTGGGAATGTTTAATGCGAGTTCAAAAGGCAAAGAGTTGTTGTCATTTACGAGCCTGTCGAGATAATCCCATAATGCGAGATGTGCTCACTGTTTCGAGCCAATCATTTTAGCCTTCGCTATTTCTTCCCGATGATTACAATTAGCACTTCGGGCCAATACCGTAGTCCGCACTTTGCTGGATGAAAGAAGGAAAACCTATGGACGTTACCGCACTCACTCAAATGGTTGCCAAAGACTCCGCCTTGCGCCGGCGTCAACGTCTCCAGCCAGTCGGCGGAAAAGGAGACAAGATATTTCCTCCCACATATCCGGGCGAAGGCCGCAATGCTCCTCCACGCCATGTCTTTGAGCGCCGTCGTATAGGTGGCGATGATGTTTGGTGTGTATTGGTGGACAGTGTGCAGTCTCAAGCCAATCGATTGGAAGAAAGTCTGCTTGGGATCATCCGGGAACGTTCGCTTTGCATTCCTCATGTAGTGGTGGACTTCAGTGGGGAGGGTCTTTCGGGTATCGGCAAGATTACATCATTGGAAGCACCGCACCGCGTATATGACGCTATTTTCCGCGACAGCTCTTTGGATGGAAAACCGTTTATGAAAAGCACTGCTGGGGAACGCCTCGCCAAGGCCAGCAATTCGGATGCTTCGGCGCTGTTGGAAGTCTCTCCCACAGCATTACTGTTTGGCTCCTGGCACTCCACCGGGGAAGGTGGCGGAATTGGAGCCAAGTTTGCCCGTTGCCTCGTTTCGGAGATTGTAGCGACAGATGTGCCGGTAGAGGAGCTGGTGGACCAACGGACTGGGGAAATTACGCACCGCACCGCAGGCCGCCGCACCGGAAGCCGTATTGACCCTCTTGGTGTGCTACGCAAGGTGGAAGTTTTCAAAGGCGAGAGCGGGTGGGATGTCACTAAAAATGGAGCAGGCAATAAAGCAAAGCAAGTTCGTCCTTCAGAAATCAACCACGGCAACATTGCTCCCTCGGTGCAAGCTCTCGGGATCACTTGCGATTTTCTCGAACACATGTTCGTGCTGAGTTTTGCCGGTCTGCGTCGTCTGCATTTCGGGTTATCCGAAAAGGACTCTGCTGGACGGGCATTGCTGGCAGCTCTCGGACTCTTAGCTGCCACCGAACAAGATGCAGTTGGCTATGCGCTCCGCTCTCGCTGCGACCTGGTTTGCGAAGGGACATCGCCCCTGGAATTGGTGCATCCAGATGGAAGCACGGCAGAGATAAAGCTTGACCAGTCGGAAGCGCGTAGCCTCTACACCGAAGCCTTCAATGCAGCGAAGAGTTGCGGTTTCACGCTCAACGAAAAGCCCCTTGAACTCAAGCCGCAACCCAAGCTGGTCGCGATTGTGCGCCAGAGCCAAAGCCTGGCCCTTGCTGGCGAAGGTGGCGAAGCTGAAGAATCGCAGGAATAAGAGCGATGACCTTGGTCCTGGAGATCGAATACCTAACTGGCGTCGCTTTCGCAACCCGCGGCCCGGACAGTAATATTCCCGACTGGCCTCCACAGCCGGATCGGGTTTTTTCGGCGCTTGTCGCTACCTGGGGAGCACGAGGAGAACAAGACAAGGAAGGTGACGCGCTGAAGTGGCTGGAGAAACTGTCAGGACCTCGGATCACCGCGTCTGAAGCGCCCCCTCGTTCGGCATCGGTGAGTTTCGTTCCGCCCAATGACCCAAAGACGAGCCAGTTAGGGGATCGGAGTGTTCTGCCCATTTTTCGAGGCCGTCAGCCACGCCGCTTTCCTGCCGCACGACCACATGATTCAATCGTCCGGCTGTATTGGAGCGAGATTGAACCTGATGAAGAGACTTTCGTATTGCTCAGTCAACTTGCCGCCGACACTTCCTATGTTGGTCATTCCGCCAGTCTCACTCGTTGTTGTTTTCTTCGCTCTACAGTACCCCCACCTACAGATGCCCAGCAGCCAACGCGGAGAGTCTATGTCGGGAGGTTCGATGAGCTTTGTAGGGACTATGCACGATTTGTAAAGTCTGGCGGCAAGGTGGGCCGTCCTCAACACGGAGAACAAGTCACACGTAAATCCAAGTTCATCGGGGCGAATCCAGAGAGCTACTTTTCGCCGGACTGGTTGGTTCTGGAGCACGTCGGTGGCGAAATGCCGGATATCCGAGCGGCTGCACTGGTGGCGAAAGAGATTCGAGATACCCTGCTCTCCGGTTATAGCAAGATCAAGATGGAAGACCGCATACCGGAACTCGTCAGCGGGCATTTGCCAGACGGGAGTCCTACGCGGAAACCTCATCTGGCCATCGTGCCTTTGGCATTTGCAGGTAACAATACCTACGCGGATGGACACGTTCTCGGCTTCGCTCTCGTACCTCCCCGAAACAGCGGCCTCTTTACTGATGGAGACTTCCTGCGTGCCGTGCGCTCCATCGCCCCATTCGATGCCGCTCAACAGCGACGAACGCTGCAAGAGACGATACGGCTGCGTAGCTTCGGTTTGAAGCTCGCCCCGACGCTCGATCCCGGCAGGCGGTCGTTGGATTCGACCGCGTATACGAAAGCGGCATCCACCTTTGGCACGGTAACGCCTGTCGTGCTGGACCGCCATCTCAAAGAAAAGGGCGAGGCGCGGCAGAAAGAGGTCATTGCTCAGATTAAGTCCGCTTGCGTGAACATCGGCCTTCCTGAGCCCTACGCCGTCATTCCCGACAAGCATTCCGCAATTGAAGGTGTGCCATCGGCACAACCGTCGGGTAATTCGCCGGAATGGATGCGTTGGCGGCTCCCAGTCTCGTTAGCAAGCCGTCCTCTGATCCATGCCGTAATTCATTTCTCTCAGCCAGTGGAAGGTCCGATCATTCTGGGGGCTGGACGATTCGTAGGGTTGGGACTGTGCCGTCCGATCGCTTCTGCGGAGAGTACGGTATGACACAAGATTTGACAGTCGCGGACTTCGCTAGGTTTTTCGAGGAGATTCATAGGCATCCGCCCTTTCCTTGGCAAATACGTCTCATCCAAAATCTTGCCTCAGAAAATAAATGGCCGGAGGTTCTCGACCTGCCCACTGGCTCCGGCAAAACGGCGGCGCTGGATGTCGCCGTATTTCATCTCGCATTAGAGTCCCATCGCTGCTCCGAACGGCGGGCGGCTGTGCGCATTGCTCTGGTAGTGGACCGACGCTTGGTGGTGGATGATGCGTTTGGGCGAGCGAAGAAGATTGCCGAGGCTCTTGCCAACGCCGGCCCTGAAACAGTAACAGCCCTGGTTGCCCGACGCCTTCGGCTGCTTGCCGGCGAAAACTCTCCTGCTCTCCTCGCACGCCGTCTGAGAGGCGGTATTCCACGGGAAGACGATTGGGCGCGCACACCATCTCAACCAACCATCCTGTGCTCCACTGTAGACCAAGTTGGCTCCCGTCTCTTGTTTCGGGGCTATGGCGTTTCCAACAGTATGAAGCCCGTCCATGCGGGACTGATAGGAGCGGATTGCCTAATCCTGCTCGATGAAGCGCATCTCTCTGAGCCATTTCGGCAGACGCTCGGATGGGTGAAGCACTATAAGGGAGCGTCTTGGCGCGAGACAAGTGATGCCATCGCCCCCTGGGATGTGGCCTTACTAACAGCCACGCCAGGAACGGAAGAGGGTGGCCGATTCCAACTTCAAGACGAGGACTATAAGAACCTAATTCTAGGCCGCCGCTGGAAGGCTTCAAAACCAGCCCTGCTCATCACTCCAGTCAAGGCGAAGAATCCAAAGGCCGCCGACGTCGCTGACGAAGACAAAGAACTCGCTAAGGGCGACGACAGCTATCTCATTGCCGAGATCGTATCGAAGACGATGGATGGGCTGGAAGCACTGAAGAAGAGTGGTCTCGATGAACCGACCTTGGCCGTAGTTGTCAACCGTGTAGGGAGGGCTCGCGCTGTATTTGAGGCGCTTCGAGATAAATACGATGCTGAAACCATCGACTTGATTTTGATGATTGGTCCCGCACGTCCCGTGGATCGTGACGCACTTGCCGGTAGGCTTAATCCGATCCGTACAGGAAGTGAACGCGACCTGAAGAAGCCGTTTATTATTGTCTCCACTCAATGTATCGAAGCGGGTGTAGACATTGACTTGGATGGGCTCATTACGGAGGCCGCGCCTATTGATGCGCTACGCCAACGATTCGGTCGGCTCAACCGGAACGGACGCGATATCACTTCGTATGCTGCCATCATCAGTGGAAAAGCTGATCCCAAGGACCCTGTATATGGCGAAGCGACCGGTAACGCATGGAAGTACCTGACTGAGCATCCAGATAAACCGGCTTACAAAAGCGAAAACATAGTGGTTGATTTTGGTCTTGCCGCTTTTCGAGACCGCAATCCCATTCCAAATATAGAGAAGATGCTTTCTCCCAAGCCGGATGCTCCCGTACTTTTGCCTGCTCATCTCGATCTTCTCAGTCAAACTGCTCCCATTCCTGCTGCCGATCCCGAGGTAGCACTCTACCTGCATGGACCTGGCCGGACTTCCGATTCGATTTCAGTTGTGTGGCGGGCTGACGTGGAGCCGCATTTTCAGGATACCTACCGTCTACTGCAACTCGTGCCACCTCGCGCTGCCGAAGCAATTGAACTTCCCGTATGGGCAGTGCGCCGCTGGCTGACAGAGCACAGTCCCATCATCGACACGCTCGCCGACATTGCCGTTTCCATTCCTGACGAGAACGGATTCTCACGCAAGGGTGGCCGAGAACAGACGGTATTTCGCTGGACTGGAGAACAAGACAGTTCTTCATGGATTGGTCCGAAGGACATTCGTCCCGGCGATACCCTAGTCGTTGCGGGAGCATACGGCGGCATAGATAAATATGGATGGAAGCCGAATTCTCCAGAACCGGTCGAGGACGTTGGTCATAGAGCTGCTGAGCCCTTTGTGAGCCGCCGTTTCGCGGTGCGGGTCGGACCGGGACTTCTAAAGAGAATCGAGGATGAACCGCTGCTTGCCCAAGCTCTTGCAAACTCAGACACACGAAGCTGGAAGGACTTGCGTGATGCTGTCAATGCAATTGCCCTCCCCGAATCCATCGCAGAGACACTGAATAGCCTCGATCTCGCCAAGGGCAAGGTAGAAGCGTACACAGATGTCTATGGAGACGATGAACAAGGCCGTCCGCGCGGCGTGGTATTTTTCGCTCAGTCTGGGATAAATAGGCGCACGGAAGCCGAAGATACATCGCCCGGCACCACCGAGGACGACATCGCCGGCTCTCTGTCAGGCTCCCAGCTTTCACTCCAACAGCACAGCGCCGATGTGGAACGAACGGCGAATCAGTTTGCCAAGCTAGCTGGCCTTCTTGCAGATCGCGTCGTGGACCTGAAGCTGGCAGGACACCTGCACGATGCCGGCAAGGCCGATCCGCGCTTTCAAAAGTGGATGTCCTATGGCGACCCATTGGGCCCCGATCCGAATTGTCTGGACGAGATTCTCGCCAAGTCGTCGCGTCCCTTACCCCTCACTGCCAGAACTCGCTCCGGCTTGCCTGAGCATTGGCGGCACGAAGCCTTATCAGTTCGATTGGCCCCGCTCATGCCTTACTTCGTCGAAGCGAAGGACCCGGAATTGGTTTTGTGGCTGATCGGTACGCATCATGGTCATGGTCGGCCCTTTTTCCCTCACTGCGATCCCGAAGATACACAGATACGCTCGAATCTTCCAGCAGTGCTTGGTATTCCGCAAACGCTGCCACCCGGCCCAGGGCCGCAGTCGCTCGCATACGATCGGAACGGTCTTGATTGGCCCGGCCTGTATGAACGGCTCAAGACGCGCTATGGAGTATGGGAACTGGCCCGCATGGAAGCCATCCTGCGACTTGCCGACCATCGCGCGTCGGAAGAAGCCGCGCGCCCAAGCAAGGGAGAGGCACAATGACCGAAGCTCTCACCCGCCACCGCCTAGAGGGGTTGGAACCAGATAACCTGCTCGCCTTCCTGGCACTGTTGGGCCTATTGCGATCATTGGAAGCTGCTGACCGTGAGCAACCTGTAGGCGATAAGCTCTATCCCCGCGCCTCATGGAATCTCGACTCGCCGCCGTTACGGCCGGTGCTGAGTGTTGCGAAGCCTGTCACCCGAAAAGATGTTGCCGAAACTGCTGCAAAAGGCCTGTCTATACTCGCCACAAGTCATAATCTCGGAGAAAACAATCGGAAGGACTTAAATTATCCGCGCGACGAAGCTCGCACGATGCTGACAGCATCCGCTCATTCTGCGACAGCTCTAGCCCGGGACGCCGTAGATCTTCTTGCAGCGCTTATGTGTGATGCCGCTGTCAAAGAAGACAAGAGCCCAGATGCGGCTCCTATAGCTCCGACTCCACTTTGCCTCCTGTTCGGTCAAGGCCACCAGCATTTTCTCGACCGTCTAGCGAAGATTCCCGCTGAAGCAGCCCCACCGACGCGAGGCAAAGGCAAGGCAGCCGTTATGCTCTCGCCGGCTGAATGCTTGGCCGAGGCTCTCTTCGCCCCGTGGCACCGCGAAGATCCCACCTTCTCCTTTCGGTGGGACCCTGAAGAGGATGTTCGCTATGCGCTGATGGCTGGTGATCCCACCGATTCCGCATATAAAGGTGGCACTCAGCACGGCGCCAACCGGTTGGCTGCCGTGGGTCTGGCCGCACTTACATTGATCCCGGAAACACGGGGCGGGCAAATCCGTCCTTCCGTGCTTGGTGGTTCCTCTGGTACAGGAGGCTTTTCTTTCGCTTGGCCAATCTGGAACGAACCTGCAACTCTTTCAGCGATTCGTGCTCTGCTCGGCCACCGCGACTTGCGTAAATCTGGCCAACTCATCTACCTGGGTGTCGATTATGCCCTGGTAGCCAATCGGATTTCTGTAGGCAAGTTTATGAACTTTACCCGTGCGAGAATCGCAGATCGCGACTGATCTTACGGAACTAATCCTGATCTACATATCTATCGCGCTCCTCTTGTCTGGCGGACCAAACTGGTCTGTTCGATCATTAAAGGCGCACAAATATACTTTTCTGCGCCTCTTGGCAAATAGCCGCGTTACCATAATGCTGTACCCTCCCGCAAGCTTCTGATTGGATTGGTCTAATTGGACGCCGAAGCACTACTGCATTCGGACCGTCTGCACCTCTTCAAAACAAGGAGAGTGAAATTAGCGATGCGCAGCTCGTATTTAGTTTGCTACGACATTTCGGACGACAAGCGTTTACGCAAAGTCTTCAAGCTGATGCGCGGGTTTGGAGATCATCTTCAGTTTTCCGTGTTTGAGTGTCAGTTCACGGCCTCCGATTTGGTGCGTTGCCGGGAGGCTTTGCGCGCCGTCATCCATCATGATGACGATCAGGTTCTCTTCGTGAACCTCGGACCATCGGAAGGGCGAGGGGACCGCGTTATCACTGCTCTGGGAAAACCGTATACGAACCTAGATAGTCCTTGCATTGTTGTTTGATTCAGATTGGTTCCGAAAGGAGTACCTCTCTTGTCTGCTGAGGCTCAACGTATTCAACCCGTTCGCGTAGATGAGGACTTAGTTCATCATCTCAAGCTGAAACTGCCCGATCTCCTTCCAGCGCGTATGCTGAACGAGTTCGTCTACTGTCCCCGGCTGTTCTTTTATGAGTGGGTGGAGGGCGTCTTTGAGAACAGCGCCGACACCCTCGATGGCCAAGCCAAACACACACGAGTTGATTCCGGGCCGAGCGCCATGCCCGCAGCTAGTGACATGGATGGAGAGAAGATACATTCGCGTTCGGTGACGCTAACGAGCGATCGTGTCGGATTGACCGCGAAGCTCGACCTAATCGAAAGCGACGCGAGTGCCGCTACCGGCAACTCTGTACGACCCGTGGACTATAAGCGCGGCAAACCGCGTGAGGTGGACGGACTACCTACGCCCTGGCCCTCGGATCGCATCCAAATCGCCGCGCAAGCACTCGTGTTGCGAGACAACGGGTATTCCTGCGATGAAGGCATCCTTTACTATGCCAGCACGAAGCAGCGCGTGCGAATTGAGATAAACGATGCCCTCATAGCCGAAACCGAAGAACTCATCGTGCAAGCACGGAAGGCTGCATTGAGTGACCAGATTCCCGAACCGCTCGTCGATAGTCCCAAGTGCCCACGTTGTTCTTTGGTCGGCATCTGCCTACCCGATGAGACCAATGCTTTGCGCGCGCGTGTACTCCGATTCGAGGAACGTCGCCCTATACAATTTTCACTTTTCGGCAATGATGATGAGAAGGAGGCAAATGCTGAAGTGCGTCAGTTGGTTTCCGCGCGCAGTGATCTCCGGCCCCTGTACCTGAACTCACAGGGCTTCCGGGTTGGGAAATCGGGAGAGGTCATTCAGGTCAAAGATGGGGACAGTCTCAAGCAGGAGGTTCGCCTCGGAGAGGTGTCTCAGATCAATTTGTTCGGTAACGTGCAAATCTCGACACAAGCAATTCAGTCGTTCTGCTCCGCCGAAGTCCCGGTCTGTTACTTCTCGCAGGGTGGGTGGTTCTATGGCATCACGAACGGACTGAATGCTCGGAATGTATTCTTGCGCCAAAGACAATTCGCATCCGCTGGGCATGAATCCATTGCTCTTCGCCTTTCGCGCAAACTGGTCGTGGGAAAAATCCGCAATCAACGGACCCTCCTTCAACGGAATCACATCGAACCCCCCGAAACGGCCCTGCGCCAGCTAAAAGTGCTGGCTGAAAAGGCGGAGATGGCGACTGCACTCGATGTCCTTCTTGGAATTGAAGGCTCCGCCGCGCGTGTTTACTTCGGAGAATTTGCTGGAATGTTGAAGTCGGGAGAAAACAGCGACAGCGCACACCGGGGAGCACCAGTTGAATTTCGCTTCGACTTCACACAACGGAATAGACGACCGCCACGCGATCCGGTGAATGCGCTGCTATCACTGGCATACAGCATTCTGGCAAAGGATCTGACGATCACCTGCTACTCGCTGGGGTTTGATCCGTACTGGGGTTTCTACCATCAACCGCGTTTCGGACGGCCGGCGTTGGCACTCGACTTGATGGAGCCGTTTCGGCCACTGATTGCCGACTCCGTGGTGCTGACAGCAATCAATACCCGGATGGTCACAACTGCGGACTTCATTCGGTCTGGCCCATCAGTCGCGCTGAAACCGAACGGACGAAAAGGCTTCTTTCAGGCTTATGAATTACGCATGGACACCCTTGTGACTCACCCGATGTTTGAGTATCGTGTCAGTTATCGACGGCTGCTGGAAATCCAGGCACGTCTTCTGGCGCGCTTCTTGGACGGAGAGATCGACGATTACCCGGTATTCGTCACCCGTTGAGGTTGCAGCGAGCGGTCTAGTGATGAGCAAAACGCGGTAGGCGCTCGCAACCCTGTAACTTGAATCGAGAGAAGGACTTGAACTGCGTGCCTATTCGCTGCTATCCTCGCAACTGTCCACTTTGTGGCAGGCTCTCGCAAAATACCATGCAACTGCATGAAACCATGCCAGTTGCACGGGGGCCCCGTCCGCGATGAATTCATCGCGGCCTCATTGAAGCCTCATACGCGCCACGCCCTTACAACATTCGTGATGGGCCGTCCGCGATGAATTCATCGCGGCCTCATTGAAGCGAAGGTGCCCCATGAGGGAGTAACCGGCGTTGCCGCCCGTCCGCGATGAATTCATCGCGGCCTCATTGAAGCCGCGATTGAGGTCTCGCAGTCAGGGACCGGCCTCCACCGTCCGCGATGAATTCATCGCGGCCTCATTGAAGCCAGAAGTTCGCCAGCGCGCTGAGCAATGAGAGCAGCCCGTCCGCGATGAATTCATCGCGGCCTCATTGAAGCCTGGTGTTGCTGTGGCAGATCAGCGCTGCCGTTGTCCGTCCGCGATGAATTCATCGCGGCCTCATTGAAGCGGAGGGGTGAAGATGTGCATCTGGCGAGGATCTTCGCCGTCCGCGATGAATTAATCGCGGCCTCATTGAAGCCCGATATCGATCTTCTGATCCGGCACAAACCAGCGACCGTCCGCGATGAATTCATCGCGGCCTCATTGAAGCGGCATATCGGCTGACGTATCGCACAGGGTATGCGCCCGTCCGCGATGAATTCATCGCGGCCTCATTGAAGCCGCGCACGCAGCATCGATCCTGGTGAATCTCTACACCGTCCGCGATGAATTCATCGCGGCCTCATTGAAGCACGATCGCATCAGAGCAGCCGACAGCTTGAGCTAGCCGTCCGCGATGAATTCATCGCGGCCTCATTGAAGCACTCCTTTGAGCAACTGGCTTGAGCCGCGATCGCCCCGTCCGCGATGAATTCATCGC
>Ga0307372_10004877_pt1 | contig 20443 bp, 12 predicted proteins | sample OX1MG_FD_202533 | JGI IMG/M metagenome (GOLD analysis project Ga0307372, IMG submission 202533) | Soil microbial communities from Risofladan, Vaasa, Finland - OX-1 | ecosystem: Environmental > Terrestrial > Soil > Coastal area > Acid sulfate soil | place: Finland: Risofladan, Vaasa | collected...
GCATCAGACGTCGTGACGTGCTGTGCGCACAGCCATGGGGCGATCTGCTGCGTGAAGACTTCCACCTGCGACAGAAAGAGCGGCAGGGAGGGCAGGTCTGATGCGACCTCAATAGCGAGCGGGAACGACTCCACCGTCCAGCATCCAGCATGGCGCAACCAGTTGCCCATCATCGGCGTGATGCCCAGATGACGACGAGGTGTAGGGGTGACCACTCGGCCTGTTTCACGCCGCAGGGCGGCAAAGACGTCGGCGATCTCTCGCATAGCCGGTGACGTGAAGGTGTGTCCTGCGGCCTCAAGCGCCTGACAGACCAGCGCCATCAGGCGTTCAAAGGCTGGGCTATTGGTGACTGGCAGTTCCATCTCCGTCCAGCGCATGATGCCGCCGGGACGACACAACGCGCAAAGCGTCTGCATCAAGGCGGCGTAATCAGTTTCGAGCAAGGTGGGGGCAATGAAGGCCACATTGATCAAGTCAAACGCTATTATGTCAAGTGTCTCTGCCTCAAGGGTGTGCATCTCCTGCATACGAAAATGTGCATTGACCAGCCCACGTTCATTGGCGAGCCACTGCGCATACTGCACGTGCGGTGCGCTGTGGTCGATGCCCGTTACCTGCAGCTCAGGATAGCGCTCAGCCACATCCAGCACCCAGCCTCCGGCTCCACAGGCCACGTCTAAGACGCTGGTCAGTTGCTTGGTGACGATCTGCTCACGGGGTAAACTGCCGCCCATCTCCTCCAATAGGAAACGGGTGACGTCCAGTTGTCGCGCCAGTTCTCGCTCTTCTCCCGTTACGGTAGGCGAAGGAGAAATAGGATGATTCATGATACAAACTCCTCCAATAGGTTATGTAGGTGCGGTATGTGGTCGTGCCTGCTCATCTGTAAGCCTCCGCTCTCTGACTTTCAGCTGGATGCTGCGTGGGAAGCGGGCCGAGGCAGGTGTGAACAGTGGCGAGAATGTCGCCAGTGCAAAAGGGCTTGGTCAGGTACGCCTGCGCACCACTGAGCCGTCCCTTGAATTTGTCCAACACGCCATCACGTCCAGTGAGAATGACAAATATGGTCCGGGCAAAGGCTGGTTTCGCCTTGAGGTGACGAATGAGTGTATAGCCATCAATCTCCGGCATCTTCAAATCTACAAACATGAGTGCCGGAATGCGGGCCTTCGGGGTCATGAGCCAGTGCAAGAACGCCGTGCCATCGGGAAAGAGATGCACATCTTCGTAGCCTGCCCGATGCAGGCACACTTCGAGAATTTTGCGTACCGTCTCGGAATCATCTACCACACACATCACCGGTACTCCTTCTACCATGAGCCACTGCTCCTTCTCTCTGCTGAATTACGTTGTCACGTTCCATCTCAGTGTAGCAGGACTTTCGACAGCAATGACGCATAAAGTTACGACTTTATGCTATACTGTATACGACGTTGGAAACGTAGGTGGACAAAAGCGTTATTTCTATACAGTATGAAAGATGATAAAAACAATGCATAAGTCCAAAAGATTACCACCGGAACCACACAGTTTACCCACCGCAAAGCCGCAGCAAGGAGCAATTCACTTTGGGGCGTTTGTAAGAGTGTTGCGCCACCGCCAGGGCATTCGACAATTACAGGTTCTGGCCCATCTGCCTGGTTGGACGCAAGCTACGTATTCGCGGGTTGAGACCGGAGAATTATCACCCGCCTTCGATCAGCTGGCTGCGATTTACACCGCTCTCGGTCAGGCCGGTGTCGAGTTCACACCTCAGGATCGTCAGCAATTTTTAACGCTGGCCCGTTTGCGCATTGGGTCCAAGAAGACGTATCTGGATCGCAAAAGCGATCAGGAGTGGGCCGAGTTACGTCTACGCCTCAGTCAAATGCAACATGATATTGAGGATACATCGCCACAGGAACATCATGTAGCCAGAACACACCTTGTTGAAACCCGTCATTTGGTCGGACGTGAGGACTGGTTAGCGTCCGTTATCGCCTCCTTGCGCGGCTCACTTCCGAAGAAACTGGTCGTATTGCAAGGGCCAGTTGGTATTGGCAAATCCTCAGAACTACATCGCATCGCGCTCCACTTTCTTTCTGTTAAAGAACAAGAGCGTCCGCACATTCTCTTATGTGCTCTTCCGACAATGGAAGAAGGAACCGGATCAGAGAATGCGCTTGACCTTATAATGGGAACGGTACTGGCTGATCTCTTCCCCACTGATACTGCTCTACAGAAGGCATCACTCGCCACACGTAGTCAGTTCATGCTGAAATGCCTGGGGAAAATGACATATCCATTGCTCGTGCTTGTGGATAACGCCGAATGCCTACTGAACACGCAAGGGCAAATTGCCTCATGCTGGAAGCAGTTCTTGCAAGAGTTTCTACGCAGTCAGCATCAAGCATCCCTGGTGTTGGCAACGAGAGAATGGCCTGGCTGGTTTGAGGGAGAGCGTGTTTTTCTTGCTGAGCGGCGGGTACCCGCCCTTTCCATTGACGACGGCGCAGTTTTACTGCAACGACTGGGCCTAGCTGCTCTTCCAGTTACCGAATTGCGCCGGGCTAGTGATGTCGTAGGTGGCGTTCCGCTCTGTCTGGAATGGGTAGCATCTCTGGTACAGGAACCAATGTGGCTCGATAGCTGGGAAGACAGTGACAACATGCAAGAAGGAATGGCAGCGAATGACCCGGAGACGGCTCAGATTGGACGGCTACGACGTCTGCTTGACGATACCTCGCTTTTCGGTGGTCCCATCGCAAGCAAACTGACCCCTTTGCTGGAACGTATTATTGATAAGCGATTATCCCAAGAAGCTGTGCAGGTGTTGCGAGTACTTGCGCTTGCTGATATGCCACTCGGCAAACCCGCTTTGCAATCCTTCTGTCCACGTCCACGTCTGCTCAAAGAACTGAGTACCGTCTCCTTGCTCGTATCTTACCCGACCCGTATCCAGCTGCTACCAATGGTCGCAGCTCAGGTACGTACTCAACTTGGCGGTGAAGAACGCCATCGTCTGGAAGAGCTATTAATTGAGGCCTACTGGCGCTGGCTCAATGAAGGAACAGCTGACATTCGAGAAATGGGAAGTATTGTTGCTGAGTTGGCAATACTGTACTTGCGGAAACATCGATTACTGGATGCTGCTCAACTGGTGATTGGGTCCGGTTGGATCAGTTTCAGCCAGGGATATGCTCCTCGGATCGCCCGTTTTACTCTTGAAACACTTGATAGGTTTGACTGGCATAAAACTGAGGAACTTGAATGTGGGGGTTTGCTCCTTTATTATGTTCTTGCCCCCTATCTCGGCAAATCTGTTGATATGAAACAACGCTATAGTGATTACCAACGCATTCAACAGGCGGTTATCGGCAAAAAGGTCATACTTGCGCCTCTTACAGATGGGCATGTTACAAACGATTTGATGCAATATCATATGCATGCGCTCCGTTTCGAAGAGGCTCAGGCTCTCATGCAGGCATGTGATTGCAGATTGGAACCGTTGCAAAAAGATGATGTAGAACTGCAAGTTTCATTGCTGGAAAAGCATGCATGGTTCTGTGGGAAATGGTGTGAATACGTACATGAGCAAGGATATGCGCAGAAAGCAAATGAGATTCGTGAGGAAGCTATTTCCTTTTATCGCCAGTGTGTGACTACTTTGCTCTCTCTCAATGAAAAGGCCTTTTCTGCAAAAAGGTTTGTTCTCAGCAGGCGACTGTCGCGTGCATACAATAATCTCGGTTATCATCTGTACCGTATGGGGCAGTCTGAGGAAGCTTTAGAGGTCGTTGAGAAAGCTATCATATTGAGAGAACAAGGATATGCTGAAGTTGCTGTTCTTGCAGCTTCTTATGGTCAAAAATCAGAAATTCTTGTAGAACTTGGCCGTTTTCGCGAAGCGGCTCTCTTTAATGAAAAAGCTCTTGCCGAAATACAAAAATGGGCTGACTCAGGCTATACCCTTTCACAGGAAGAAGTTTGGATTTATCATGTGAATCATGGTAAACTCTGCCTTCGTATAGGAAAAGTAGATGTGGCGGAACAATGGCTACTTGCGGCTCTGCCCAACATTCATCCCAGAAGGAGGACATATCGCATGTTTGCAGAAGAGGCGTTAGGAGAAATTGAGCAGTGGCGCAAGAAAACAGTAGCCCATCACTATCAGTTGGACTGGCGCTGGGTTGAGCGACTGCGTGAACTGGATGCATTTGATGCCTACTGGTGGCTGGCACATGCTGGCTCTTTTACCGAAGCCGAGCAGAAATTGTGGAATCAGTTATATACATCTTCTCCAGAGGCATCCATCAAGAAGCAATTAGCGAGCTTGATCGCCCAATCACGAGAACGAGAGCTTGCTCAAGCGATAGCTGAGCAGCGCGAACCCTGTTTCACATACCCCGCGCTTGATAGCGCAGACGTTGCGCGCCGTATCCACGAACTGCTAGAGCTAGATCACGATGTGTTGCACGAGGAACCAAATACACTTGTCCGTCGGCTCTATCACGAAAAGATTGAAGAAGAAGTGTGCTTTCTTCGTATGATACAGGCAACTTCCCAGAAAGACAATGAGCAGTTTCAAAAGCAGAGTTGTTGCGTCTATCCTGCACCAACCTCCGAAGAAGTGGAGTATGTGCTTTCCCAGGTGTGGGACGTGATAGAGCAAGGCCTCCAACGTGAAGAGACGCAACAATACAGCCATCAACTCATCCAATTTATGAACGAGCGGTTGCATCTGGCTCACGATTTTTCACACATAGAGGCAGCAAAGCCTCTTCAGTATTCCTGTGATGGCGCAACTGTTCCTGTTGAAAGCCAGCGGAAGGTCTCGGCGCACGTCGCCAAGCAATTCTTCGAGATGGCGTTGCGAGAAAGCGGATATGAAGGTTGGCAAGTCGTCATAGATCAGGCAAGTACCACACGTGTGGAGTCCGGATTGCGACAGGTCATCCTTGCAGATACAGAAATGCCTCTTGAACGTGTTCGTTATTATCTCATTCATGAATTGGGTGGACATGTCGCTCGTGCTATGGCTGGGGAACGTTCCATGCTTGGTCTGCTAGGTATTGGCACAAAAAACTACGCACCGACAGAGGAAGGGCTTGCCGCCTATCAGGAACGACTCATCGCGGAGATGCAAGGCCAACCGGTGAGTGCATGGGGAACGATGCTGGGAACGCTTTCAACCGGGCTGGCAAGTGGCGTAATGACTCCCCCACAAACTTTTATGTCACTTTTTACCTTTCTGGAGTCCTTTTTCTTGCTCCGTCGTCTCCTTAATCAGCAAGATACGGATGAAACAACAGCACAACAACGCGCACGAAAGACAGCGTTGGCAAATTGCCTCCGTACTTTCCGAGGTGTACCCGATCTGCAGCAACCCGGCGTGTGTTTCACGAAGGATGCCATTTACCTGCATGGCTTATGGATGATCGAACGAGCGGTTGCGCAAGACGCGACGGTTCTTGATCGTCTGGCAATTGGGAAAACAGCACTAGAATACTTACCACTGGTGCAAGAACTTGGCATCGAAGCTTCGCCAATGCCCCTGACAAAGCTCGCCTATGCTCCTGATTTATATGACTATATGCAATCTTTTGCCCCTTCAGAAAAAGAAACGGAAAAACATGCATAAAACGTTGCATAAAAATGCAACATATTGCCGGTATTAGTATGGTATAGTGGAAGTATCGTATTGTCGTGCTATCGTTACACAAAGGAGATTGTGCATGGTTTATCAGAAATATCTGCTACCAATGATCGCAGCAGCCGATAGTATGCCCGATGATCCCAATCCACCTGAAGATGAAGGGTAAACAAAGCAGCCATCATAGTTTGTCTCGTCGCCAAGCTATGATGGCTGCTTTGTCTCATTTTCTCAAGGAAGAAGCGAGACAATGGAGAAGTTTGTGCAGTGATATCGTTAATCAACTCTATGCACTATCAGTCTAAGCATAGGACGCCAGCGCAAGCTAGTTGAGGTGTGGTCGTCATAAATAGGAGATCATCATACATATCCCTTACGCCAGCATTTGCCTCACGAACTCACACTCTGGCTTGCTCCAACACATCTTTGACCGTAAACAATAACCCGTTCAACTTCCAGCCAAACAACTAGGCCTCGCCATGTTCTCTCATTCATGTTAGTGCCTACCCCAACGAACTCAATGCCCCGCTTGTCCCAACACATCTTTGATCTTGAGCTTTCCTCTTTTATATCCCACATTCCGCAGTTTGGGATAAGATTTTTATGAATATCAAGAATCACTAGCATCTCAATGGTTTTATGCATGTAATACATGTTTTGCTCGACAATAGAATGAGCTTTTACAAAGTGTTATTCTATTGTCGTGTTAATCTTTCTCTCAAGAGAGCGGAAATACATGTATTAGATACAATAGTTAATTTCCGAAAAAGCATTTTTCAAACTGCGGAATGTGGGTTATATTTCCACAAAAGAGGGAAACGGTCACCGTTTTTTGTTACGAGTCAATGGAATAGGAACTGAAGTGGATCTCTTGAAAGCTTCTCGAATGATATTACTGGTATCGGCGATTTTTTCAGGTATGGAGTGAACAATTCATGGCTCACGATAATAACTGATCTGATTTTCCATTTCTTGACCTTACCGATATCCCCCAGCTGCAGCCAGGTTAAAATCTTTCCTACATTTTCGCGAACCCAGGTCGCTCTCTCTTCTACTTTCTCTATTGCTGATTTCTTACCGTTCCCTTGAAAGAATTTCTTCAACTCAGAGTCCATTTCGTAAGGAGTACGCGCTACCACAAAATCCTTGCACTCTACTATGCCCAGCCATCGTCTTATTGGGTCTACAACTAACACATCAATATCTCCCGGTACCATGAGATCTCCTATCTTCTTCACTCGCCTGTGGACGATCAAGTCAGAATTCTGCATTAGCATATCTGCTACTTGATCATTGAAAGCTTCTCCTTGCTGGTGAAGGATTGCACCGATCAATTGACGCATCTCTGGACTTTGTGCCTGCACCCTCCCTGAAAGGTATAACTGAATAAGATAGTTTGCTGCTGTGTAGAGATGACGGTTTCCCCAAAGTACCTCTGCAGCAATGGCATGTTTTCGCTGCAGGATTGGTCGACGTATGTATGAGAGCGAGCGATTGTACCGCCAGGGATAGGCATCTTCCGTTCGATAGGGTGGGAGTGGCTTCAGAAATTCTGAGCGCGGAGAGAGCATGAGGATATCAAGTACATAACTTACTTGTTCTCTTGACCAACTGAGTAGCTCAACCATGCGATCAGTAAACTCATCCAACCCGAAACGAATAATTGCACGATCCATATCTTCACTGAGCTCGAATACTCTTACCATAAATGTTTGTATATCTGTGAAAGAATAGCCGAATTCTGCCTGTGCAGCTTTATCTAATTCGTTCTGCAGATCTGCTCCTTCCATAGTTTTCTCTTTATCCTGCCAACGCTCGGAGAAAGCTTGAATTGCATGAGTAATCTGACTTGTGATTAGACCGGGTAAATAGTTTGCATGGGCCTTCTCGTATCGTTCCCTATCAACGAAAAGCCTTCCAGAGGGCAACATCGTGAGACTGATATCAGCTAGCTGATAGTGAAGTAGATCACTGGTAAATCCAAAGTGAATAATTTGTGCCGCCAGTGCTAGAAGCCGATCATAGACACTTAGGCTGATCGGACGAAGCCCCTGCGGCGGAATAGCTGTGACGTACTCGATGAGAAAGCGGCTTGCCACTGCCGCAGTAGTAAGGTCTGGAGATTCTTTCCCTAGCTGTGTTACTATCGTTGGTTCGGAACCAAAACAGGCTAATCTCGATGGTAACCTGAATTCGTAAAATGCGGTCTCATAGGTGATCGCCTCTTGATATGCAAGTAAAAATTCCAGGAGGCCTTCGGGACGAAGTGAGGAAACGAGCTTGCTTAGCTCCTGATAGTAAAACATGACAGCTTTATTCAGAATGCTATTACGCTTGTCGTTTGGAATCTGACCTGGCACGAGTAGTTCGGATGAACTCAGGTAATCGCCAAGTTCGTCGAGGAGTTCATTCTCATCTGCCTTTTGTACTTTACGAAATGGTGGAAGCCCTCGGGGGTCCAGATCAGGGGAAGCATTCACTTCGAAATATAACAGCATTCTCTTCATGCCAACTGGAGCATAGCGCTCAAGAATACTCATGATTACCTGGTCGGACAACTCTTCACGGTTCTGCTCTGGCAGCAGTTCTCGAAGGCCGCGGAGCATATACTCCATAAGGGTTCGCTCGCCTCTGTTATCGGCGTTATTCAAAAGTTCACGTATTGACGGATGAAGCGTCAGATAGAGGATGCCACTAGTCGAGTCCACGTCAAGAGTGATGGTTGTCTCATCTGTGCTTCCTTCATTCTCCTTATCGTGCATAGTCCCATTCGTTGTAAAAGAGAGATTGATCACTATTTGCTGGTAAGTAGCAAGCAGTGATCGTAGTGGTGATTGAAGCGAGGGCGTAAATTGCCATAACCAATAAGCGATGGCATTCGCAAAATTGCCGTAAGGACCATATAGTCCCCCTTGTTCATTATCTTCTAAAAGAGGTTCAACAATCCAGATAGGCAGAGGCAATCCTTCAACCAAGAAAGATGGTTGTTGATCTATCTCACGAGTTGGAACATAAATTGGAACGGATGGGGTATCATATACCGTAGTTACTTCAACGGCATAATTAGAGTGGTAGAAAGGCACAGGATGCCAATCGCGTTTCAATATTACTTCCTGGCGCAGTTCACCTGCTCCTCCCGGTTGGATATTAAGCAGATCGGGGCGTGGCTCATCAGATACGTAGTAACTGTACCCATACTTACGATAGGCAAAGAATTCATTTAGCTCACCCATCGCAATAATCTGGGTACGCTTCCTAACATCCCAGGACATTCGAGCATATTTCCAGAGGACTAACGGCTCCCTTGCCTCAAGAAGCGAGACCGTCTGCAAATCTGCAGCTGTGAGACCAAGGCATAAAGAGGACGTTAGTTCGCCGAACTCATTATAATTCCAAAAGACAACCCGCCCCATACTCTGAAAAAGCAGCAGGAACATGACTTCGTTCGGAGGAGAAGCCATGCTGAAGAGGTATTCTTCCACTAATCGGAACTGCTCTTCTATCACAGCCTTCACTTTTTCTAATGGCCATTGACCAAACACAAAATACAGCTGGTAATCTTCGAGCGAATCAGTAATCATCATCGCGTACATGAGTTTATCGGTATCAAGAGTAAAGAGATCGCCTCGGCAATAAGGAATGTCTGATAAGCCCGGTATTGGATGCTGCAGCGGCATATTGCCAAGAGAACCCAGTGATTGAACCACGGTATTCCATACGGCCAAATTGTAACGATCAGCCAGCGCATCTTCAACGTTTTGCTCAAATGCAAGTCGGACCAACTGATGTCGAGCTGCGACAAGAAGCATACTTGGAATAGCGACAATCAGTTGATCGCTGACTTGAACAATAGGGCGAGCCATGAGTTCCCCTGCATTGATCTGATAATCATCAACAGAAATCTCTCCCTGTGACACAATCAACTGATCAAGCGCTGAAGGTGGCACGTTTTGTTCGGTAAGTAACTGTTCAAGCTCTGCACGTTGAAAGGACACAACCCGCTTAAGTGGGTTGAGGCGTTGTGTATCCGGAATAACCACTGACGCTTCCCGACCTCTGTAACGAGGCATGATCCCATGATCAAGACCAGCACGATATGCTATCTCATTACTCAATGTGAGAACGGCCAGTAGAAGTACGTAAGCATCTCTAATATAATCCGGGTTTGGGAACGGATCATGATGTAGAAATAATGCCTCAGCAAGATAGCGTAAGGCAAAGGTTGATTCATCAACAATTCCGGGAAAAACGACATACATCCCTCCGTGGAAAGTGAATGCTTCGGTAAAAGCATTATCGCAGGGATCTTCATGCGCAGCGACAGATACGCCAAGAGGCTCACTGTTGGCAAATTGTCTGAGACGAGAAAGCGATATGTGTGGTTTATCCGGTTCATCAGGTAGTGAGGCGACAGCGTGAGCAAAAGCTTCCAGGCGAACCGCCCTATCAGCGTTCTCCGGAAGTAATTGCAAGGCCGCTACAGAAGCGAGTAGATCCGCGGGATCGTATGGAGAGAGTCTCTCCACCAGTCCTGTAAGAATGCCGGATTGAAGTCCTTCGGATTCGTCGATTTCTCCTAACTCCTTCATACACTCAACTCTCCACCACCACGTTTGTAATCCATTCTTGCTCAATATGCCTGAGCTTGGCAATAAACGGTATAAATGTTCAGCTTTTATTCCCGCAACTTAACTAATCGCAGGTATGCCTTCTCAAGAAGATATCTCATCTACTAACTTCAAATAAAGAACCTCCTGAAAGCTTTCAAAAGAAGCCATTTCATAGCGGTTTATGCTACAATGTACTCGTAATAAGTATACTGTACCTGTAAATGAGGTAGCCCTTGCTCGCTGAAATTTTAGCCAATACTGTAGGTGGAATCCTGAGCCAGGTCTTTGGTACGTTGCTTAAGCAACCAGTGGATCGCCTAATCGACGAGTACAACATGCAACATGTTCTTACAGCCGCTGTCAAGCGTGCAGAAGATCGCTTCGCTCGAGACTACTCCGTTACTAATCCCGAACTTGTGCATGTGTTGATAGCCCAAACTCGCTTTGCCGATCTCCCGAGCATCCACTCAGCCCTCAAAGATATGCTTCTTCACCCATTCCAGGATACATCCCAAACCATTGCAACGCTACGGCGCTCCTTCAGTGATGTTCTGCCCTCTCGGGTAGACCGCGAACAAGTGGATGCTGCTGTCAATGCATTTTTGCGTATCCTTGGCGAGGAAGTACTCTATATTCCACAACTACAGCATCTCTATGCATTGGCATTTCAGAAAGTGACCGCGGAGAGCAGCCGCAATATCGCTGCGAGTACTGCCGCACTTGTGGAATGTATGCAAGACCTGCGCGATGACATGAAGCAACTCCCTACCCCGCTTGAAACGCCTGCCCTCTCTACCATTAAAGAACCAGACGAGCGTTCACGTCCTTGGCATAACTTGCCCCAACGTACCTTTACACACTTTGTAGGGCGCGAAGTAGAAGTGCAAAAGCTGACCCAGTTACTGCTACCGTACCCGCGAAGTCGCCACTTCTTAGTGACGCTCGATGGTATTGGAGGGGTGGGCAAAAGTGCGCTTGCTCTCGAAATAGCCTACCGTTATCGGGACACCTATAACAAATTACCTCCTGAAGAGCGCTTTGAGGCCATCATATGGGTCTCAGCAAAACGAATGTTGTTGACGGCAAGAGGCATTCAGCACCGTCAGCAAACATTTAGCACGCTAGGAGATCTCTATCGCGAAATAGCCTCGGTATTAGAACTCCCCTTGATTATGCAAGTTGACTATGATGAGCGTCGCAGATTAGTTGAGCATGCATTGGTCAGTAAGCGCACACTGCTGATTGTAGACAATTTAGAGACAGTAGATGATGATGAGGTACTCACGTTTTTACGTGAACTTCCTGATCCTACGAAGGCAATTGTGACCACTCGTCACCGCATTGATATCGCCTATGCCATTCGTCTAACTGGAATGCCACATACAGATGCGCAAGCATTGATTGAATTGGAAGCAACTCACAAAAATGTGGATCTCGCGGCATACGCTGTCGAAGCCCTTTACCGCCGCACTGGAGGAGTTCCGCTCGCCATCGTGTGGAGTATTGCATTGATGAGCCTGGGATATCCTGTGGAATCAGTATTGCGCCGACTTGGGAGTGGTCATAGTGACATCGCTCGTTTCTGTTTCGACGAAAGTATGGCCTCTATACATGGTCATGATGCCTATCGTTTACTGATTGCATTAACAATGTTTGAGGCGAGCGTCAATCGCAATATGCTTGGAGAGGTGGCAGGATTGGGCAACGACGAGATTGGGCGTGATGATGCGCTAGCAGAACTTCTCCAATTATCGTTAGTAAATCAAGAACAAGATTGCTTCTCATTGTTGCCGTTGACTCGCTCTTTTGTTTTAGATGAGTTAGAACGACAGCCGGAACTAGAGCAGATGTTGCGCGAACAATGGATTATTGTTCTCACAATATTTGCTCAATCTTACGCTGGACCCGATTGGCACTGGCATGACTTGCAGCAACTTCATCAAGAAGGTACGCACCTCGGCACGCTTGCTGTGTGGGCTCAACAGACTGGACGCATCGAGATTCTCTTGAAAATTATTCCAGCCTTAGCAATGTATTATGATCGAACCGGCCAATGGACGGATTTACTCACTATAGCACGGGTAAGTGCTGAATATGCTCATCTCACAGGCGACATTGAGAAGATTGTGTATATTGAAATTGCTTCGGCTTGGGTGTTAAGTCAACAAGGCCGTAACGAAGAAGCCGAACAATCCATCAAGCTTGCTCTTAAGGCTTCTGAGCAAACAGGTGATATTGGATGGCAGTGTACTGCTCTACAAACATATTCGCAGGTATTGAGACGTCGTAATGCGTTGGATCAGGCACTTAAACGCTGCCAACAGGCACTTCAAATCTTGACACATTTACCCGATGCACAAAGGATCTATGCACAAGCCGACATTGAATATGAACTCGGGAAAATTGCACGTGACCGTGCTGATTGGCATGATGCACAAATTCATTTCCTGGAGGCGCAAAGCGTCTTTCGGCATGACGATGATCATCCGGCCTTTAATCTCGAGCGGGCTTGGGGATTAGTTGGCAATCTTGCCTTAGTTGCGCAACAGCTTGGTGACCTCGACGCTGCTGCCCCAATGTATGCGCAAGCCCTCCAATTTTTTAGGGATTCGGGAGGAAGAGGATTTACGACAACTATCTTGGTTCGTTTAGCCTCTTTAGAAGAGCAACGGGGAAATGTAAAAATTGCTTTGCAATATGCGGCGGAGGCACTCGATTGGAGCCAACGATTAGGATTGGTACGAGAGCAGGCACAAGCGGAAGCCATTTGTAAACGATTGGCATAGGAGGCTATTTGGACTGAACCCGTTGCCTTACTTCTAATTGTTGGCATACCTCTAGCAATTCAAACTGAAGTTAGGCGAGTTGCTCCTATGCATCCGCATAACTATGAAGACCTGCGCGTTATTTTAGGGGGCCAACGGCTCTATATACACACTCGAGTATCAACAGAACAGAACGGTAATTATATCGCCGTTACTGACAATACAGGCGTCGGTTCCATAGTTTGCCCTTGCTCAATAAGATCGCGCACTTCCAAAGTTCGCCTCTCGCGATAGGCCTGACGCAAGGCAGCAGGTAAAAGCCGATCCGTCAAATCAGATGCTGTAAAAGGCACATTTTTGTTCTTCGACTCGTTTGGCCCTGTCAGCCGCACTAATTCCGCTATCTCCTTTTTCCCGATTCTTATTTCAGGTACTGACGTAATAAAAATCCGCTCTCGTATCTCGTCCCCAGGGCGCTCAAAATGCAGGTTAAGTGCAGATCGTCTTCGTACAGCAGGATCGAGTGCTTCTGGACGATTTGTTATGAATAGAGCGGCGATGGGAAGGTGGACGAGTCGGAGATTGTCGAGACGTTGCAGTAGAGTATTGAGACCGGCCTTGTCCTCGTGATGCATCTGTTGTGTTTCCCGACTTACCGCAAGCGCATCCGCTTCATCTAATAGCAACAATACTGGATCTCCGCCAAGTGACTTTGCCCGCGCCTCTGCCTGGACGAAAGCCTGCACAATCAAGTCACTCATCTCACCTACCTGGCCTGTACCACGTACCTGTGTGTTCATCTTTAATAGATGGACATGCTTACCGCCGCCTATGTGCCGGGCCAATGCATCACCGATCGTCTCTGCTAACGCTGTTTTGCCGGTTCCAACATCGCCCTCAAGCAGGATCAGTGGTACCCTATTGCGGTACAGTTCACAGAGGCGAAGTACCTGACCATTGTGGTTCGCCTTGCTCCATTGCACCAACCGCTCAGGATAGAGGAGCATTTCCAGTTCGATGAGTAACCGGGCTTTGTGTTCATCTAACCCTACCAGTCGCTCGTACCAGCCCTTTGCCATATCATCCGGGTAGACGCGCTCTACTTCGAAAAACGTGTGAATTGTTGATGTTTCCAATGTTGTGACCATGGAATTAGATTTCCCCTCTGTTTGATGCTTACTATTGCCATTACCAACGCTGCCCGCGTGGTAATCAATTTGTTGATGAATTTTAATCTGGATCACGGATAATCTTTCGCCGCGTCTCACTCGCTCAAGTGCATCTACGGCATTAGATAATTCTTTCTCTTCAACTGTATAGCCAGCACCTTCCACGTACTCTTTTAATACTAAGGGAAAGGCAGATCGCTTCGTGAGATTTCGATTACGGGCAGTTTCCTCAGCGGTAGCGATCAGTGCAAATGCTCCTGCCCGTAGTGAGCCGATCGGTTCACTCAGAGGACCAATGAGCTGAATGGGAATCTCTGTCATGAACGTATGAACCTCTGACGGACTAGTCCGTAACCATCTCGTGAGTAGGTGCGATCATCGGCCCAATTCCCACTGCTATAATCAAGCGGATCTGCTGGCTCCCATTTGAGGGCAAGGTCCTTGCGTATAGTATCCTTCTCTGTACCGGGCATGTTTTTCCACCGAGCGTTATAGTTCACGCGCACATGAAACAATGCTTTCGCCAGTTCAGGCCGATACCGGATTCCTCCAGCACGGTCATCTGCCAATCCGACTCCTCCGATCACAACAGTATACTTCAGTTCTTCGAGTACAGATTCACTATCAGATTGTGTCCAAACAAAACAAATGTGATCTATAACTTCCTCATCGAGGAACATGCGCACGTCGCTGATAAGTCGCTGGGCGTAATTTTCATTAAAGTACCCGTAGGTGTCGAGAATAGCAAGAAAGTCTGCCTGTACTTTCCGTGTGACAGAGACGATTTTGGCTACGGTGCTGGTATATGTAGTATTACGAGTACCCGTTGATGTTCCTGTTGGCATAGTCTAGCCCTCCTCCTCACTCAACGTTCGAAACTCTTCCCCAAAAACTTCACACCAGGCATCTACTGCTCCCTCCTCATCACCCTCTAATTCGTAGCTCCTGGCATCCATTATCGAGTCGTATGCCTGTTGCACACGCTCCAGGTAGCCCTGTCGAATATCCTCCGTCCAATCACGGGTCACGTTGTTTTCAGAATTGACCGAGTCCATAACAATCACCGGATCGTTCAGAAGCTTTACTTTACTCGGCTCATAATAGTCACTGAAGATGATGGGCTCGAGAAACTGGTGCTTACGGAAGAACGTGAAAACAGAACGTAGACTAGTCTGCCATTCGTCAGTTACGCCATTCTCCTCAACCGCCGCCGCTGTGATCAGATCACAGAAATACGATGGTTGCCTGAGTTCACCTTGCAGATTATTCCACCACTTCACCAAACGCACGAGGCGGTTGAACTTGACTGGACCTAATTTCCGCTTACTTTGTGCTGTTCGCCTGTGTATAAAGTTGTTGTGGCATGTTACCGAGGTCAGTCGCCATTCATCACGGCGTGGTATCCAGCCTCCGTTTTCAATACCCAAAGAGTTATCTCGAATAATCGGAGTTATATCAACATTCAGTTCAATTCCACTGCGAAATGTGATACGCACTGCGCTTTTGAGTATCTCAAAGTCCTTCGGGTCCTTATTGGGATAGATTTCGCAGAGTCTCTTTCGAGTGAAAGCCAGAAGCGTACCGAGATGTTCTTTAGTTGCACCTTGTCCAGAATAATAGGCACCGAGATCAGCGTCGAAGATGTTCTCATCTGTTTGAAGGAGCGAGGTATGTTTTGCATTCGAGCCAGCTTTCAATACTTTCTCCAAAGTAAAGCTTCCGTCGTCGGCAACAACGCTTTTTAATCGGTCAATCATGTAACCGGTTTGACGGTTTGCTTCATCAATATGTTGTAAGCTGGGCCGGATTTGTGTTGTGAAGCGTTCAAAGCGTGATTTTATACTCATAGAGGCACCTCTTTTGATTGTAAAAGATCGTGTGGATAGACGACACACGGCTCGCTAAGCGATGCAGCGGCAAGATCAATTCCCCAGCTATACTTCTGACGAAAGTTCCAGACTGTCACCGCAGGATGGATATTTTCAGATATTTGCTGACCAAGATGAAAGGCCAGGGCTACTGGACCAGCGTAGAACACATGAATGCGCTGAATGGCTGGACAACGCTGCGTAATAAGATCGAGGACGCGGCGAAAGGTTCGACCATATTCGCGAACTTGTTCTTCGCTACGGACTATCCCGCGCTCAGGCTGCGGAACAGACATCTCGACTTCGAGTGCTGCACGCGGGAAAATAGTGCGAGTCTGTGCAGTCAGAACAGCGTAACTGACAGAAAGGCGTACTACTGCTACCCCTTTCCGTCGAGTTATACCGTCGGGAACTCCATGAACATCTAACGTTGGTATAATTCCTGACGTCCCTGGCCATCCCCACTCTTCGAGATCGGGATGGAAATCAAACAGGTGAACAGGCTGGCGATCAGCAACAAGATGACCGATAAGAAACGCAAGCGGGATATGGATCAGACCGTGAAAAGCGAATTCCACTTCTCCGCGCTTTGCAAGAGCATGATAAAGCGGACCCTGAGAATCGGTTATACGCTGGGCTGCCATAGTGGGATCAGTAAGAATCCCATTAGCCATCAGGTCTGTGAAATCTAACTGAACAGTTTCTACTGTGCGCAAGCCTAAGTCATTGCTCAACGTATGTGTTATTTCTTGTGTCCCAATGGAACGCAAAGATTGGGCGCATAGGACGAGTAATGGTCGCTGCCCTTTATCGAGACGTGTATTCACTGATAAGGGTGGTACAGGACGAGAACGAAGCAACCCAATAGTGAATGCTGCTGCCACCTCGGCAGCAAATGGTTGCCAGTCATCGTTTTTCTGCTCATTAGCATAATCACAGATACCGCGCACCTCAAGAAAAAGCGGCCGATGAGGTTGTTGGGCAGATGCTCGTGCAACTCCTGCACCTTCCATCGCCACGGCTAATAATTTGGGGCATTCATTCAGTAAACGCGAGAGTGCCCTGACATCCGCAATGACTTTCTCACCGCTACCAATTGCACCAAAATGAACCTTTGGAAAAGGAACGTCAGCAAGAGGGGTTCCAGGAAGGGCAATAGTAATGTCGCCTCTCCACTCGCTCGATTCGTAAGCAAGGGTGCGTCCGTACAAAAGGCGGTCAGAGGGAAAGTGTTGGGCTCGGCGTTGTTCTCCTTTAGGGGTTCGTTTAGCGAGTTCGTAGTAGTACACGAAATCTGCAACCACGACATCACCAAGTTTTACTTTGCCTGGAACACCACCCGCTATTCCGATCATTACAACATAGGCCGGTTGCCAGCGCTCAACTACTCTGACGGTGCTGACTGCTGCCTCATCATTCCCCATTCCGAGCAACATGACGACCACAACCTCGTAGCGCTCACCTGTCGCAGGAATACTGATTTGTCCTCGGTAGTACGTCAATGGTTCAAAGTCATCTTGTACTTTTTCTCGCCCTTCCAGCCTTCGCAACATTGCGTCACGCTCAACAGGTAGGGCCGTCACAAAGGCGAAATCTATTTGAGGGGACTGACCCGGTTCTCCTCGATTGCGTTGGATTGTCATATGTGTTCTAATAACCTCTACCACAAATTTTTCGACGAGCGCGATAAACGAGAAGGTACTCATTCAATCACGCTGACTATATATTAATCTCTTTTCAACAAAACTTGTTGAACCCCATCTCAAAAAAATTACGCTGGAAGCATATAGGTATGTTGCCGCCCAGCGGGAGTGATTTCCTCATGCCGTGCAAGCAATCGAGCTTGATAAAGCTTATGTAGCCGCGTACTCGCGGTATTAATTTCCAATTCGAAGTGGTCCGCGAGTTCTCGTGCTGTTAGTTCTCCTCTTTGGCAAACCAACTGCCATGCTTCCTGCAAGTTTGCTTCTACATGCCCAATGAGCCGCATGTGATGACTCTCGTTGATTAACAATGCCACCTTTGCTTTACGTCGAGCAATTGTCCCTTCCAGATTATCAATAGTTGCCGGGCTGGGTTGCTCAAGTACCATCCAACGTTCACCATAGCGGTTCTGCGCAAGCCCAAGTGCTAACTCAAGCACCGTTTCATCGGCAAATGAGGTATCCATAACAGAGATGCTAGCAAAGTCCAATAGCAATGCTTGACCAGGAGGCACTTCTAAAAGTGCCTGTTCCAACATTGGAAATGCCCGCCGCCCGTAGTTGCGCAGCAAAAGATCTGGTCCTACAATATTTAGTAGAATAAATAACCGTGTCATCTCAAATTGTCTCATGGAGGCCCTTCAACAAACTTCGTTGAAATGTTAATACAGATAATAGCATAAGAGGGAGACAATTGCAAGAGCTAATTTTTCAAAAAGCAGATAAGCTTCGGAAAGTGATGGCAATTTGAGTACCAGGAAAAAAACAAAGGTTATCTTGTGCAACCGTTCCTGTTGCTTGTGCCAGAACGCTACCCATTTCCGAGCGTATATAAAGGCTACCACCATTCTCAGTTGCAATGCGCTGGATGGCACCAAGCCCTTGCCCCCCTTTCTGACCGGAGCGTGCGCTCAACCCGGCTAATGCTTGCTCAATGTAACCAGTAAAAGTATTGGATAATTCTCCATGCACAGCTATCAGTGATTGGCGAATACCCCGACCTAAATCACTGATGGCCAATTTTATTTCTACATAGTGCTTGTGATCGTACTTCTGGACGATGACGACTCCAGTGTCACCGCTATGGTCAACGATATTGCTGCACGCTTCTGCAAGGAGAGTCACGATTTTATCAATGTTGTAACTGCTATTTTTATCGAACCAATAGGTCAGAATGCGACGAGCGCGAGCCGCTACAGCATATACATCCTCAGATGTGCGAATAGGGAAAAGTTCGAGGACATTAGAAGATGATGAACTGCGACCCAGTTCGCATGATGAATGAAAGAGGTCTGTGGTATAGACCGTTTCAGGGTCGTACTTGAAAAAGTCAATGCGTCTCAGGTAAGCGTGAATGTGAGTCTGAAGGCCTGTAAGTCGCACTGGCTTACGGGTAAGCTGCCTGAGATATCGGCAGCTTCCCAGAATGCTGATAGCGCCGTAAGGATGTATCCAGGTGACCGGAGCAAGATCGAGTGCTATCGAACCGCGGATAGAGGGTCCACCCAGAAGTGTAAAAAGCATTTCTACCGTGTCTGGCATTCCGCAAAGGCTATCTGAAACGATAATGGAGGATTCACTCATACAAATTAGTATACATCACCTGAGAAGATAGATGTCTGATTTTCAGCAACCAACGACTATTTCAACTCACTTTCTCGCATTTTATTATATAGTCAAATATCTATAAATATGGTATTCTTAATAGATATGTATGCATATTTAATCACGTTCTTTGGACCTTGTAGTATATTTTGAAATAAACAAAGCATAAATTCTCATCGGTCGCTCATTTTTCAGGTTAATTTTTAGATTTTCTATAAATTGCGTATTTTGAGGCTGAAAGAGCGAACAGGATACTTCTGTCATGATTCGACGAATCGTTCCAAAAGGTGTATGTGTTCGAACCGTTTACGAACTGCCTGTTTTCACTACTACGAGAAATGTTTGAAGTTGGTCATAGCTATCGTCACTTCGCAGAAAAAGCCACTATTTTTGTATGGTTTTTCTTCCCAAAATTGAGCGGCCTGTGAAAAAATATGTTATACTTCACCCATAAGTTATCTAGTTATGAGATATCCCGTAGATACCTTTTTATCGCACTTCAGATAGGTAAAGGAGTGAACTATGGCACAGTTTGATATGCGTGGACAGAAAGTTACTCACCAGTATAACGCAGTAGGCGACATAAATTTCGGTGTCGTAGAAAACACTTTTGATCTGGTCGCTGAATTAGAGAAACTCAAAGGGGAATTTGATAAATCCGAAGAGACAGACATAATTGGTGAAGATACTGCTACTGATGCCAAATACCAAGTTTCCAAGGCCATTCAGCAAGCTAAGAAACATAATCCTGATAAGAAGACCATCTTAGACCATCTCAATGCAGCCAAAGCACTTATTGAAGATATTACTGCTGCCAGTAGTTTGGTCACCGCTTTGTTCAGTGCTATTGAGATTGTGCGAAAGCTTTTTCCATGAGCAGCTATAATCAACAGAATCAACATGTAGAAAATCAATATAATGCTAATAGCATTAATTTCTATGCGGCACCACTCTCACTTACTGACGCCCAACGTTTGCAAAATCGGAAAGTGCTGCTGGAAAGAGTTCGTTCTCGCTGGATTACCGGGCTGCTAGAACCGTCTTTGCATGGTGTTCCCCATCTTTCTCTTCAATTATATGAGCAGCCA
>Ga0307372_10004882_pt1 | contig 20430 bp, 21 predicted proteins | sample OX1MG_FD_202533 | JGI IMG/M metagenome (GOLD analysis project Ga0307372, IMG submission 202533) | Soil microbial communities from Risofladan, Vaasa, Finland - OX-1 | ecosystem: Environmental > Terrestrial > Soil > Coastal area > Acid sulfate soil | place: Finland: Risofladan, Vaasa | collected...
TCCAACGGCTTTTGTCAGATATTCACGCTGGAAGCTTCGTCAACACAGGCAAAGAGCCGCTTCTCATCGGGACTGTTTCTTCACGAATTCAGAAACAACCCATCTTTCCAGTCACTGAACGGAGAACGTTATGATCCATCCTCCTTTGCTCAGCAACCCCCTATCTGCGTCAGGACCGCTGCCTAACACGCAGTGCCCGCTCGTCTATCATTCGCGCTATGTTTGTCTGAAAGAGATCGGAAGGGGCGGGAGCAGCCGCGTGTACCTGGGGCGAGACCTTTCAACCGACAAACAGGTCGTCATCAAACAACTGCATCAGTATGGGCTTCACCCCGCCGAACAAGCCGCAGCGCGTGCCTGTTTCTTGCAGGAGGCACGGATACTTGCTGGGCTCCTCCATCCCCGGATTCCTCGCCTCTACGACCAGTCCACGACGGGCAACCTGTGGTACCTCATTCTCGACTATCTTGAAGGCGAGCCTCTTAACCGTGTTCTTGCTCGTTCTGGAGGTGGGGGAACGCTGCCACTGGAACGGGTCTGTGCTATCGGGTTGCAACTCTGCGCGATCCTCTCGTTTCTGCACCAACGGGAGCGCCCCTTCTTGCATCGAGATCTGAAACCGGCAAACATCCTGCTCAATGCAGACGGCACCATCTTTCTCATCGATTTTGGCCTGGCAGGGCCGATGGGGCAGGAGAATACCTTCGCACAGGGGACATACGGATACGCAGCACCGGAGCAGCATCCCGACCGATTCGGGCGTACGTGCACGACCATGTCGTCGGATATCTACAGCCTGGGAGTGGTTCTCACCAATCTGCTGACTGGAAGAATCGAAGCCAAAGCAACTCGTGAAGCGTTCCGTCACCTGCCATCGCCGCATGGCAGGCGCATTGGCACCTTACTCACAGCGATGTGTTCCAGGCGACCACAGCAGCGCCCCATTCTCACCGATATTGCAGCACAGTTAACAACTTCTTTGTCCAGCCTACCATACCAGTTTTTCCAGGCATCTATGTGAATTGACTCCCGTTGGTTCTTAATTTCAAAGGAATGACATCTATGACAGATCCTGCAGACGTCGCTAAAGGGCGTCATCATCCCGCTCAATGTGTCTGTGTGTTGTGCCAGGTCTATCGCACAAGCAAACCGTATGATAAGGCGGCGCAAGTGTATTATCGCTTCCTTCACGACACACCTGATGGAGCAGATCATATCGGCAGCGCACGCTATATTCCGCGTGCGCCAGTGCTGAGAATGCGGCGAGCCGTGATCGGTCCGACGCCGGAGCAGTCCTATACCGTGTACACGTGGAATATTGCCGGTGTTGCCGGGGAAGAAACGCTGGAGGTGCCAACACACCTGACGATGAGCGACCCTGTGTAGGAAGGAGATTCATTCATGCTTTCCTTCCAGCTTGGCGATAGGGAAACGCTGGAGGTGCTGCAAAACCAGGCATGGCTTTGTGGGACGTATAAACGCTATTACGTCTGCGGGAACCAGCTTGGCTATTATATTGTGTTGCCCAACGAGACACAGGTCGTTCAGCTCGCGGGCCAGGTCGTCTATACGCGGTCTCCTGAAGACGCGGGGCAGTTGATAGACTTCCTCCTGGTTCACCCGGCAAAGACAACCAGGACAAAGCACACGCCAAAAGCGCAGATGCAGTCCACCACCACCACATCGCCTGGCCCTTCTACCCACTCAGGAAAGACGAGGAGAACGAAAACGAAAAGCACGCTCTCGAAAGGAGGTTGATCCCTGGCACTCATGCTCGTATTGTCCTGACGATCTCTCGGAGGCCCTTCAGCCGGTGCTGTGTGGGCATGAAAACATGTTCTACCTAACTTTGTGCATTGCACAAAAAGGAGATTTCTCAGTGAACGAAAAACGCAGCTTGCTCCCCATGAACACCGCGAGCAGGCAGAACACTTCCAACGATTCCTACCAGCCGGAGCCATTACCCAACAGACGAGGCGCTGCCTTGCAGCTCGACGAATTCAATCTCTTCGTCGGTCGTGCCTTGGTGTTTTTGGGCGTCGTTGGCAACCTGATCGAGATTGGTACCTCGACTCGCGCCATGATGATTCGCTTTCTCGACAATCCTGGGGCAGATAATCCCGGCTTCTGGGCGAAATTTGGCATCTCTCTCTTCGTGGCCCTGGTCTTTCAGGCAGCGATGTGGACGTTGGTCGTCAATCTCAATGATAGTTGGATCAACATTTTTGAGGGACACCCGGATAAGGCATTCGTCACCAAAGGCGAAGTCAATCTCCACATGCTCATTCTCTTCATTTTCGAGTGGGGAGGCGCAGCCATCAACTGTATCTGCGACGTCATTTTTCTGAGTTCGATCACCAGTGACAGTTTCATCATCAGCATTGGCACAAGTGCCTTGCTGTTATCTTCCATCCTTATGTGGCCCCTGGGCTGGAAGATCGTGCGCAATGCCAAGCGGCGTCGCAGGGCAGTGCAGTTGCTCGCACGGGCTCGGTCAGCTCAACTCGATGCGGTGCGCGTGACGCCCGTTGTAGAGAGTACGCCAGGAACCAAGTTGACGCGCTACCAGGGTCACTAGCAGACGTGTATGGCGTCGTTCGTGAGTCTTCCGATTGGGGGTCGAGTACGAGCGGACCAAAAAACAACGATGAGCGCTGAAGTCCCTCCTCAAGCAGATCGATAACGCGAGCATTTGAGAAGAAGAGGGGAACTATCTCTCGTCTCACCATTCCTTTGACGTTTTCTCACAGAAAAAGCCGTTTTTAGGAGAGTGAGAAGTCGTTTATCGTTGTTCTCCGGTCCGTTCATACTCGATCCCCCGATTCCATTAGTGCGTCGAAGGGGATAGTAGCAGCTTTCTGCAACTCCACGGGTTCTTCATTCCCCTCTTCTCTCGTGAAACGAGGTTTTCAGTGAAACAGACTCGAATACAAATCATCGCATTCTGCTTGCTTATTCTGCTGATCTGCCTCGCAGGTCCTCTCATAGGCGTCTTGCATACCTACCACATCGATCCCAGCGTCCTAGAAATATGGATTGGTATCCTCGCCGTGATTACTGCTCTTCTTTACGCAGTGCGTTCCCCTGTTGGGACGTTCATCGCCAATCTCCGCACTCGAATGAGTTCGATGGAAGAAGAGGTGATCGACGAGTATCCCGCGCTCCCGCCGGGTACTCCGCTACTCGAATACGAAGACGTGTACGTTCCAGAAGAGTCTGCACCGGTTTCCGCTCCGATGGAAGATGTGGAGACGCACCAGGAACGGGAAACACAGGGATTTGAGCCGACGCTTCAACTCGCCAGCAACTGCGCGCTTCCCTGGTTCAGCGCCCTCAATCATACGCTCATTTATGAGCAACCCGGAGTAGGTCGGGTCCAGCGGAGCGTTGCGACCCGGCTCTACATCGAGCAGCTGGGCCAGTATTCGATGCCGATGCTGGTGGTCACGCATAATACCAGCTATGTCTCAGTCTTGCCACTTCTTCCCACCGGCTGGATTGCCGGTGATCCTGAGAGCAAAGATGAGTACCTCTCGCGTGCTGCACACTTCGTCCGGTACTCGGCAACGGGTCTGCCAGTCAGCCTGGGTAAAGGCTACGCTTCGGTCACGTCCAAGAACGCTCGCGGCTTCGGCAGGAGACTGCTCTCCATTGGAGCGCAAGTCGTCCTGGATCTTTCGACCTATAGTGATAGCGAGCAGGCAGCACTGGTTCTTTCGCGTACCCTTACCGGGATGCACGAACAGCATACCGCCAATCAGGCAACAGGGATCGTATTCCTGACGGAGGCAGACCTCTGGTTGCCCAACAACAGGATGCTGTCGCGTGGCAACGCCCCCACGAAAGATACGACCATCGCTACGCGTATTCGTGAGCAGATTTATCAGATGACCGGACCCGATCGCGATGGACTCTACGCCTACCTGACGACAGACAATTTGCTGTCAATGGATTTGCGCTCGGTGCGCCGGTGCAACTTGTGGCTGCTGAACCAGGAACCGGAAGAGGAGGATCTTCCGTTTATCTGCCACCACACCGGACTCTCGTACCAGGATCTCTCCTGCCTGCAAACCAATGCCATTCTGGCGGACATCACCACGCAAACCGCGATGGAGACACGCCTCCACCTGCAACGCTCGATTCATCGAGTGATTGCACTGGACGACACAGGACGAGAGACGACCGAGCCATTGAACAATGCGTATGACCTCAACCAGATTGACACAGAACTGGAAGCTGAACGCCTGGGAAAAACGATGGCTGAGGGCGGTGACGGCGAAGTCGAGCGGGCAGCACAGGAAGAGCAGATGACGCCGCCCTCAGCCGGTTCCAATCGCAAGTCTTTCACCCGGCAACAAATTGCCTTCGCCCTGGCTTTACAACGGGAGGGCCAGCTCACGCAAACAGCCTTAAAGCGGGCACCGACCACGAAAACTGTGGGGAACACGCCGACGACCTTTGCTGATCTCGCCCAGGAACTCGGCCTCAAACACCCCTGGTCCGACAAGGATATGCTGTGGAATGAGCGGGCCAAGCTCTTGCTCGAAGTCGTCGCGGGGCTCTCCTCCGACGAGCGGAGCGAGTACGAACAGGAAGCCGACATGGCTCTCGCTGCTATTGCAGAGCGGCGAGGGTATCACGAGGACACAGCCCGTCGGCAGGTAGGTCCTCACACGCCTTCACGATGGGAACTCCCGGATATCGGTCTGCTCAAGGTTCCTGAAATGCTCAAAATGGATGGGTGGAATGAGGTCTCGGCGAAAGCACGTCTGCTGCAAGAAACGCTCAACGGCTTTGGCGTGGCGGTCCAGGTACTCGAGGAGTACATCAAAGTTGGTCCGCGAGTGATTCGCTTCGGTATTCTTCCAACGGGCATAGGAGAAAAGAAAACCAAAGTGGAACACATTACCCGGTTGAAAAAAGATCTGCAACGTGTCTTACAGGCCAAGACGATCCGCATCCTCGATCCTGTACCAGGTACGCCGTATGTCGGAATCGAAATTCCCAATCCCATTATCTCGACGGTACGTCTCCGAGAAGTACTTGAAGATCGTGACTTCAGAATTGCCCGTTCAAAGTCCCGGCTCACGGTCGCACTGGGCAAGGATGTTGCGGGCAAAGTGCGATTCTTTGATCTACGCAAAGCCCCCCATGTCCTGATTGGGGGCACGACTGGCTCTGGGAAATCAGTCTGTGTCAATACCATTCTCGTGAGTCTCCTTATGGGTGCGACTCCAGAGGATGTGCGCTTTGCTCTGGTTGATCCGAAAAAGGTGGAATTACCGTTCTACAATAAAATTCCCCACCTGCTGGGTCCGGTGATCACAAAGATGGACGATGTCGCTCCCATGCTGCAATCGGCTCTTGAAGAGATGAACCAGCGGTACGAGGTGTTTGCTTCCCTGGGTGTCCGCGACCTGGATGAGTATAACAAGCTGCGAGCAAGGGATGCTTCCCTGAAGAATATTCCTGCACACGTGATCCTCATTGACGAACTCGCGTCCGTTATGCTTGCCGTCAAGGACGGGGTGCCGGTGAAAAACGTGGTGGAGCCACTGCTCTGCGATCTTATCGCACTTGGTCGTGCCGCGGGAGTCCACCTCATCCTCGCGACACAGCGACCGGTTGTCGATGTCGTAACTGGCAATATCAAAGCGCAACTCCCGACGAGAATTGGTTTCATGGTTCCTCAGGCGATTGACAGCCGTGTTGTGCTGGATCAGCCAGGAGCGGAGGCACTCCTGGGCAAGGGCGATCTCCTCTTCCTCGATGAGAATATCGCGGTCGCCGAACGCATCCAGTGTGCGCTCACGGAGACCGAGGAGGCCAAAGCTGTGACCGAGTACTGGAAGCAGACACTGCCGCTCACAGGAGAGACTGGCATCGCTTCTCTCGACATTGCGCGTATCAGACAGTTTCCTCTGCCACAACAAACATTGAGCGAAGTCAGTGTACCGCTGACCGGTCTTGATGGCGAAGTCCAACGGCTTCAAGCAGAAGCAAGGGAAGAAGATGACGATGGTGAAAGTGATGCTACCGATCCGTTATTAGCCGATGCTATCGCCTTTGTTCGTACCAGAGGAGAGGCTTCCATATCCATGTTGCAAAGGCATTTCCGCATCGGCTATAGCCGAGCAGCGACACTGATTGAACAGATGGAAGAGATGGGGATCATCGGGGAGTCAGTGAGTGGCGGAAGACGACGTCCGGTCATTAGCATCCATTCGAGCGACGTTCGGGGCGATGGTGACCCCGATGACCAGGATGAGCAAGGCGAACTCCAGGAGGGAGATGCCCTCTCCAGCATCCACGAAGCAGATGAACAAGACGAACTCCTCCAGAGATAACGCGATGATCACCTGCGAAGCACGGAGAAAACTGACATGTTCCTCTTTTTCAATCAGACACGCTTATGGAGGGGGTGCTATGCGATACGACGAATATGAATTGCTTGAACTGGCATTGACCGATCCCACGATTCTGGCAGAAGCGATGGCAGAGGCCGATCTGCTCTCCATTGAGGAGGCAACAGAAAGGTTCATCGCCGCGCTTCCACCACCATCAACGGACGGAGCGTTTCATCTATCTCCTCCTGCACTTCTACCGAAACAGCATGTGGGAGACGCTCTTCACAGGAGACAAGATAGCTCGCATATGCTGTTGTGGATGCTGTTTGCTGCGGCAGTCCTGATAGGGGGAGCGGTGTTGGGATGGTCTGCCTTCGAGCCTCTGCAACATGGACCATCGGCCAGTGTGCTTTCTCTTCACGGCAACACAGCGGATACGACGCTCGTGGTTCCTGGAACCTGGAACGTCCATTGTCCTCAGACTGCTCCAGCCAGCAACGGAAACCCCGACTCGGTGATTGGGCCTCCGACCGTGATCGTGTCGTTTATCGGGAAGGTGCTAACGTACTATCACTCGCCAGCAGCCAATCAAGCTCAAGTACTCTACGATGCTTCAGTCCGCTGCGGGATCGACCCGGTCTTCACGCTGGCCTTCTTCATGCACGAAAGTTCATTTGGCACAGCGGGTGAGGCAACTCAGAGCCTTTCGCCTGGAAACTTGCGCTGTATTCCCAATTTCAAGTGTCAGGACGGATACTCCTGGTACGACTCCTGGAAAGACGGTTTTACCATCTATTGCCGCTTAATCCGTAACCTGTATGTGGATGGATGGGGGCTCGTAACCATCCATCAGATCATCCCCCGGTATGCGCCGCCGTCAGATAATAACAATGACTCAGCGTACATTGATGCTTTAAAAAGAGCCGTTGATACGTGGAGAACAGGTCAGACCGCCGTTTCGTAAGAACTATAGCTCTCTTACGTTGGAATGTCCAGGTTGCGCATAGCATGGTACACTCTCGCCCGTAAGAAAAGGGAGGAGCAACGAAAATGAAGCGTTCAACACGACACTTTCTGGTACTGCTTGGCTGGTCAGTCATGATATTCATTGTCTTTGTCGTAGGTTTCTTTTTTGATCTGTTCTTGATCACAGTAGGGATACCACCACAGATCGCTACTCCTGTGGCATCAACAACTGTCGTGCTACTTTGTTATTTGGCTGGAAAAAGGCCAGATCATAGCTGTGTGCCTACACCGCATATTCCATAAAGATATCAAAACCTGCAGCTGATGAGAACCGGTATGGGTGCTTCTGAACGAGAATGACGAGCGAAGCCATGAGTTCCGCACCCATCACCCACTTATCTCCCTACCTGTGCCCTTGAAGTTGGCGATTGGACGCGTGTGTATCGCTGGCAAATTCCTTCTTCGGCGGCATCTCCCTGATCTGGGTCATACAGTGCAGACACCCAGCAAAAATAAACATGAAAGGAGGGAAATAACCATGACTGGAACAGTACTCTGGCAATGGGTCCAACTGCATCACTTCCTGCTCGCGGGAATCCTGGGCATCTTGCTGATCGTGCTGCTCATCGGTATTGGTCTCGCAACATGGGCCAAAACGGTACGTGATGAGCGCCGAAGCCATGCGCGTGCCGAACATTCGCCGGTGCATGCCATCGGCAGCCCGGAATATAACGCGCAGTTCGTAGACGCGATTCGCCAGGTCAACGAGCGTTTAGCCCCGGAGGGCAAGCGGATCCTGAGCGGACTGCCATAGACCTCATCCGGCAAGTAACAGGGCAAGATGGAATTCGAGAGAACGAGAACTAACGATGCAACACGAAAGGACAAATACATATGACCGATAGCATGACATTAGGAAAACTGATCGTCAGCAATCATTTGAGGGTAGGCGTTACACTGGACCGCTTGATACCAATCAATAACGGTGATGTCGAGATGATCACAACATTGGAGAATGGGGAAGAAACATCCTACACCATTCCTAGCAGTGATATCGCCACAATGTACCAGCTGGCATCCCAAAACCGCCAGTAAACTGGCAACCAGTTCCGTTCAAGCGGGGTGTCGGGTGCAACTCCCGACCTGGCTTTTCGGATTGTCCCTGTAGTATGTGTTGTACGCCCAGTAGAAGGAAGGAGCAACCAACAGCCTATTCGTTTCGCATCGAGGTGTTTACCCTCGTGGAGGGAAACTTGCCACAACCCACCGGGGAGGTCCCTAGCGAAGTTGAGGTGGATCGCACCAGTTCTGCGTACATCAAAGCCTGGTCGCTGGTCAATGCAGCATGTCACCGTATGCAAGCGGAAACTGGGTGTGAGACCAGTATCGGCGACCTGCATATGGAATGTCAATCGTAGCGCGTTTTCTGTAGCCCAAATTGATTGAGCGCCTGTTCTCGGCCAATTTTTTCTCACTCACATGCAAAAGGTCAAGCGACAATTCTTTCGAAGGAACCACTACTCTTTCCTATGGTAGCCCTGTACACCCGAACGGGGCAAGAGAAGTGCCTGAAGATTGCCACCAGCAGCACACTTTTCCTGCCCCGTTCGTGCGTGCGGAAGTCACCTTCCGTTACGACAAAGTATAGCATATCGTGCAACGAAAGGATGACTTCCGCACGCCAAGAAAGGAAGTCACCATGCAACAGCCATTTTCTCCTGCTGTTCCCCCTCGTGCGGCTCCACCGGTCGGCACCTGCATGTTCTGCTGGAATGCTGAACATCCCTGTCAGCCGGAACGGCTGCGGCCCGTCGCGTGCGATGGCATCTGTCCGAGCCACTCCATCTGGTTCGCGAGCAGGCACCACGTCATGCCAGCAACGCAATACGAAGCGCAGGGCCTGTTAACGACGTACCTCGGTGGAGGCTCCCTATGACGCGAGGAAGCCACCTGACACCGGCGCATCAACGCCATGCGGGGAAAAGGCGTGCGACACAGGCGTCCTTCTACGCACATAACCGGTAGATCGCCCCCGACGGCTTTGCGGCGGTGAGTGCCTATATGCGTGCCCCGGCAGGACTCCGTCTGCTCGACCCGGCCCACATCCAGTTCCTGCGGCCGGAGCAAATCGCAGGAAAACAGGGGACGCCGCTCTCGCCGGTCAACCAGCGGCAGCAATTCGGGGTGTACGTGTGGAGGATGGTCTGGGAACATGTTCCCGATCATCCTCCCCCTCCAACGGATGAGAGATACCTGATCGAGTTGCAACGCGTCCAGGTGTTGATCGGGCGGGGCCAACCTCTTGCGGACCCGCTCGACGGAGTGTACGCCGCGCCGAACGACTTCCAGGATAGCGAGGGGAAACCGTATCCCTGGAAGCAGCAGCGGAAGCTCTTCCGGGCGGCGCTCAAGGCAGCATGTGCAGCCGCAGTCCAGCGAACCGCGCCGCCGCGGAAGGTAGGGCAGCGCCGTCCGCTGCATGAGACGCCGACATCGCTCAATTGGAGCCACGCTCCACGCAAAGATGTTCAGATCGGGCGTCAGGACGTCCCACCATATGCCAGGGAAAACATTTCCCCGGCTCGCCCATACAGCGTCCCGGTCACGGCGAACACGCACGCGATCTGGCTCCCGCCAACCGACGAGCAGGACGAGTAGCTCGTCACACGTGTCCTTCACTCCTTCCATTGTTCCTTAGTTCAGAAAGAACACTGATATGACAACCAACACTCATGTTTCTACCCGGGTATCCGATCTCCTTCCGCATCCAGACGCCGTTCAAACACCGCCACCAGGCATTGGTCCGTTCTGGGCTTTCGAGGGACCCTCTCTTCCTCCTGAAGGATACAGCGTGGCTGTTCTGGCGAATGGTTTCTACTACCCGCAAAGACTGGACCATGCGGCCGTGCGCTTCATCCCCCTGGTCACTGATCCAGCTGTCTCCCTGAAGTTCCCCACCTACCTCGCCGCCATTGCGTACTGCTGGGAGGAGGTTCTCGCAGAAGTGAGATACGAAGGGGGTATTGAGCGCGTGATGCACTGGCAAGCAAGCTCTCCCTACTCCGATAGAGTCGAGGAGTACCAGCAGCTCCTTGAGGCATGGACAGGCGAGAGGGCGCTGTTCTGGACTGCCAACAGCTTTGCGATCGCCGCAGTCGGCCCATTTCTCTGGTCTCCATGTCCATTTTTCTTGAACGTCGTGCGGGAAACCATCGAAGAGGCCCTTTCCGCCCTGTGCGAGCAAGTATATGCGCTCGCACACCCCCTGGTCGAGCAGGCTCAGGAGGAGGAGTGGAAAACCTGGTGGGAAGAAAGTCACGCGCTGGCCCGGTAGGAGAGAGACAATGCAACTCTATACGCCTTCACGGCACCAGCGCGAACGCGTAGCGCAGCTGATGCAACTGCCGGTGCCGGAATTAGCCGCTGCACTGGCGAAAGAAACGCAACGGTTTCTCAAACGGCAGACATCTGATGGGCTGATCGGACTAGCGCTCTTCACGCTGGCAGCGGCTCAACGCAATCAAGAAGCCTGGTCCTGCCTCTATCAACAGTACGAGCCGCTCGTCCTCACCTGGGTGACGCAGCATCCAGGAGCGGGTCCGCTCCTGCGGCATGATGGAAGCGGTCGGTCTCTCGTCAATGCGGTGTTCGCAAAATTCTCGCTGGCGCTCACGCCAGCGAAGATAGCGAACTTCAACTCGCTCGCTGCCATTTTGAAATATCTCAAGATGTGCGCTCATAGCGTCATTGCTGACGAGGTCCGTGCGTGGCAACGGCACGAACGTCAGTACGAGGAACAGCTCGATGCCATTGAAGGGTACGAACCCGCCACTGCTGATCTGGCAGACGACGTTCTTGCCCTCCTCTCCGCATCCACACTCTGGCGGGTGATTCAACAGGACCTGAACGGAGAAGAGGAGCGGATCGTGATGTACCTCACCTGTATCCTGGAGATGAAGCCGGGCGAGATTCGCGAAAGGCATGCTCGCCTGTTCCCATCAGTAGACGATGTCTACCGCGTCAAGAGGAACGTCCTGGAGCGACTGCGGCGGAATCGCCAGTTGCACATGCTGTACGCCTCCTCTTGATGTGTCCTTTTCCTCCGCCTGGCGCGCAGGATATTTCTGCGTGCCAGGCGGAGATTCTCGCCTCGCGGTCTCCATACCGGGGAGGTACCACCTACAAAAGCTCAGTAAGCCTTCACGCCTGTTTTCCCCTCGCTTCACTTCTCAAAGGAGGCTGTCATGGCAACGCAACCCCACTCGCCGCCAGCACGGCGCAGGATATGTGCATCCTGTGCTATGCGCCGGAAAAAACGGCTGGCCCTCATCCAGTTCAGGTCCCGTTGTCTCTGCCTTCGCTGCGCTCTTGCTGATCTGAAGCGGCGCAAGGAGATGCATGACGAGGAACGACAGTAAGAAGGTCGTAAGGCCTCTATGGACACCAGGCTGAACAGTTGCAGCCGGACAGCCTGGCGAGGCGCGGAGAGACCCACGCCTATCTGTAATGGTAGCATACTCGTCTCGTTCGCGCCCGATGAGAAAAAGGAGAGACTGAACATCTATGGAATCTCAAGCGGAACAGCAGCTCCGCCAAACGGTACAGACCGTTGCGCTGCAAGCAGCCAGTGCCATAAGTGGCAAGGAAAATGGACTCCCCGCACCTGATATACACCTGCAAGAGGTATCCTCTCCACGCAGCGCCCGGCGTGTCTGGCGAGTCCAGATCCTGCAAAATGCAGAAACGATGGTCGTTGAGGTCAAACAGCACACGCAACGGAAAAATGCGGAGTGGGAAACCTCCATTCTGCGGTGTGAGACGCAGCCGACAGGAATCTACCTTATTGAAGGGCAGGTCATGTCCGGCCTCTATCGGGGCGCGCCACGTGCACTGATGCTCTGGCGCAATCGGCAAAAAGTGGGTGGGCAGACTTGGCAGGGTCTACGAAAGAGAAGCCACCGCGAGCGGTCTATCACCTGTTCGACAGAGGACTGCGGAGTCTGTATCATCGGCGTGTCAAAGGAAACTTCCTGCTGGACGGAACGGAATTCCGCCTCCTGCCCGATGAACAAGCGATCGTCTGGGAGGAAGTGTAAATGAGCAGAGCATACTCGTCTCAAGGGTGCATTCTGGTGATTGATGACTCGCGCACGGTGCGCGAGATTCTCCGGGTCGGACTCTCACGTGCGGGCTTTGACGTGACCTGCTACCTGGATGGCATTGCGGCACTGAGCGCCCTCTACACTCCCGATTGCCCACTTCCCGATCTCATCATTCTCGACATCACCCTACCGAAAATAGATGGTTACGAGCTTGCCATGAAGTTTCGGAAGATGCCATCATTGGCACGCACGCCTATTGTCATGCTTTCAGGCAGCGCCAGCGTGTTGGATCGCCTCAAAGGGAGGCTGGCAGGGGCGAACGTCTATCTGACAAAACCATTCAGGATACAGCAGGTTGTTGAGGTAGCGCAAACACAACTTGCGTTTCGAGTCTGCGCTATCCCTCAGTGAGAAAGAAAAAAAGTCATGCGACAGTCACTTTCTGTACTTTCCCTTGATCCGGGTCTGCTTCACTCTGGCAGCTTTCCACCGCTCGCCCTGACACCAGAAATACGAAACGCCCTTGCAGACCACGCGCCAGTTGCTATCGGTGTCAGCGGCGGACAAGACAGCACACTCACAGCCTACCTGGTCAAAGCATATCTGGATTGCATCGGATACCAGGGGAACCTCGTTCTGGTCTACTGCCACCTGGGACTGATCGAGTGGCAGGCATCCCTCTTGATGTGCCAGCAGTTGGCTCAGACACTCGGACTTGAACTGGTGGTGCTGCATACTGATCTCATTGCTCGCTGGCAGAAACGCTGGCAGGACAACGTTGCACGGTACCGCGATCTTCGCTGCGTGAAACTTATTATGCCCTGGAGCGGGCCAGGGCTGATGCGGTTCTGCACCAGCGAGATGAAAGTAGCTCCTATCTGCCAGGCGCTGGTCCGACGATTTCCAGGGCAAACGATTCTTTCGGTGACGGGAATCCGCCACGACGAAAGCGACCAGCGCAAGCACGCGCCGATATGCCAGGAGCAGCCCCGTCTGCGCCGTGCGCGGCTCAACACGTCGGGTTTCGACTGGCATCCCATCGTGGAGTGGACGCTCGCAGATGTCCTGGCCTACCATCAGATGCACGCACTCCCACGCCACCAGGCGTACACACTGTTCGGCTGCTCGCGTGTCAGTTGTGCCTGGTGTGTCCTGGGCAGCCGCGAAAATCTCCTGGGGGCGGCTCACTGTAAAGCCAATTACGCCGCCTACCGGCAAATCGTGTCACTGGAAGTCACCTCCACCTTTAGCTTTCAAAGGGGAACGTGGCTCGGTGACATCGCGCCCCACCTGCACGACCGAGACACCCTTGCTGCGCTGGCGAAGTCCAAGTTGCAAGCAAAACGCAGAGAGGCCGACGAGGCACGCCTGCCTGCACATCTCCTGTACCAGAAAGGCTGGCCCACCTCTGTACCGACGAAGGCAGAGGCACACCTGCTCAGTGAGGTACGCCTGAGCGTCGCAGAAGCGGTCGGACTGATCATTCGCTATACCCATCCCGAAGAGATTCGCGAGCGGTATGCCGAATTGCAGGCTGAGCAGAAACATCGGGAGGCAACGAAACTCAGGAAAGGACGCAGAGGGCGGGAGAATCCCTCTCCCGCTCGCCTATGAGCCACAGAGAACGAAGTCCTTCTCCACCGAGAAACATAGCTACCTTTCACGTCGAACTCGCAGAACGATGAAAGGCCAGGCGTGAGGCTGCACGCCTGGCCTTTCATCGTTCTGCTGAGTCCACTACGTTCATCTTTCCCTTGAAGGAGATCGTATGAAACATATGTACATCCGCTACCGCAGGCAACGCATCCCATCCTTTCCCGAAGAGATTACCCGGCGCATCCATATCCAGGACCAGGATGCGAAGGTGATCGCCACTAGCGAAACGGTCAAGAAGGCCAGGGCTTTCTGATCTTGCAGATCTACCGCGACCTGGATTCTCCCTTTCAAGACTGGCTCATCCAGCCCAGAGACACGCAAGACTACTGCATTTATGATGTTCCTTACATCGCGAAATCATCTGAAGACGAACAGGAAGCCCTTCCGACGGCCCGTGAGCATGTCCGGGCTTTTGAAGTCACGCTGACATTCCATCCTGAACGCCTTCAGGTAGCAACGTCCCGACCACAGGAGATCGCGCCCACGCTGATAGCCAGCGATAGCCTGATCAAATCGCTGATTAGAAGAGCAACGTCTGGTTCAGGAGCAGGTGGAGCGGTGGATACTCGAGGCAGCTACTTCGCTCAGAAACGCCTGAACACGCTGTCACCGTTTAACGTCTTTCTCACTGGCTCAATTCCTGAAAGGAGGTCTCAATGTTTTGGCTTCATCGGCACAGGGCAGGCCACATCCGTCTCTTGCCCCTACCATCTCGACATATTGATCAGAAGAGTGCGTTTCAACAACGCCTTGCTGAACAAGAGCAGCAACTTCAGCACTATCGGCAGATGCTGGAAACGATCGCCGCCGACTTCTGCACATACCGGCAGCGAGCCGTCAGGCAACAGGAGACCCTTCGTGCTGAGGTACAGGCAGCAACACTGTCAGAACTGATCCTGGCCCTGGATCACGTACAGCGAGCCGTCCAGGAGATTCCTGAAACCAGCCGTCAGGAACCATATACTCGCGGCCTTCTGCTCACCATTCAGGAACTGGTGAAAGCCTTCGCGGCCCTGGGCGTTCACTCTTTTGGTCAACCCGGCGAGCAGTTTAATCCTTACCTGCATCACGCCATTGCGATAGAGCCCTGCTCTCATCAACCAGAGGGAACGCTGCTGCATATCCTCTGTTCAGGTTACGGTTTGCAAGGCAGGCTTATCCAACCGGCCCAGGTGGTGGTTGCGGTGAGCGGATCGGAGAGAGAAGCTTCGTCTGAGCAGCAGAAGACATAGGAGGAAGCTCGAACGTCGGGAAGCACGAGAAATGACCTGTTCACCACCAGGAAGCGCGAAGGATCATACAGATATGTACGTACAAGGAAAGCATCGCACAGCTCATTCCAACCACTCAACGATGACCATTGTGGAAGGATCGATCGTCACCTCAACCATTGTTCCACCGAGAAAGCGATTTCCGGTTCCCTTCTTGCTGCTCTGCTTTGTGTTGACCGCTGCCAGTCTTGTCGGTTTCGCGATATTTGCGAATCTGCAAGCCCATCAGCAGACAACGGTCTTTCTTCAGCCCTTACAGCAGCAGCGCACGGCAACCATCACTGTTTCGAGCTTGCCACATGTCACGAGTGCTGACACGCTCACGGCGTCCCGGACCGTGCAGGCGACGGGTCACCAATATCAGGCCGCTACCCGGGCAAGCGGTACGCTCCTGTTTTATAACCAGGAACCATACGCCCAGACGCTTCCCGCCGGTGTGATCATCTCGATCTCCACTCCGTTACAGGCAACGCTCACCGGGAGCGTTGTCATCCCGGCCGGTCAACCGCCGGTCGCTGGCGAAGCATCGGCTCTGGCATCTATCGTACAAACTGGTGCCTCCGGCAACGTTGCGGCGAGTACACTTCATGGAGCCTGCTGGTGTGGAGGGACATCAGGTATCAGTGTGAGCAATCTCGCGTTCCACGGGGGGCAAGATGCCGCAACGCGCACCATTGTCCAGGAAAGCGACATCACCACCGTTGTCGCCGAGGGAAGGGCGCACCGTCTTCAGACAGCGCTGCGCCACTTACAGCAACAGGTACCAGCAAGAGAGCAGCTGGCGGCCCCTCCAACATGCGCTGACCAGGTGCAGGTCGATCATCCAGTGGGAAGCGTGGCGACACAGGTATCCATTGCGATTACCACTACCTGTCGCGCCGTCACCTTCGCACTTCACGGCATCCAGCAACAAGCGATAGCCGCTTTTCTGACGCAGTTCGGACACGTTCCTCCAGCGTACCGCCTCAGCCACGTGGTCGCTCGATTCCTCTCGCTTCGCTCGCAGAATACGCCTGTCACTCTTCGTGCCACGTTCGACACGGTCGGAACCTGGCTCTATCAGATGAGTAGCCAGGAATGTCATGCGCTTCGCGAGAAGCTGGCTGGCAAGCCGTATGAGCAGGCGTTGCAGATACTGACCACCCACAACGGCATCGCAACAGCAACCATCGAGCCGGTCGGTCAACCACTGCCGGAAGACTCCGCGCTCATTCTCCTGCGCTTTCCCGCCCCCTCAACTGAAACTGAAGATGGAAATACATGAGGTGATAGCTACAAATTCGTGTGTGAATATGGTAATATAGGGAAAGGAGTAAGAAGGGCAACCAGTAACGAGTGCTTGATAAGGCAGAAAGGCTGTATCCGTGGCCGCCAGCAACATCCCTGATCCCGAGATACCGGCGCAGCGTCCGAACAAGGCAGCTTCTTCGCTGCTTCCCGTGAGCGCCACACCGGGGAAACTCGTCCGGATGCCTGTCCGGCAAGCATCACCGCGAAAGCTTCCACCTGGCCCCCGGCTTTCAGCACGTGTACTCGTCACGGTCATCCTCCTGCTCGTACTGATCGTTCTGGGATGTGGAGTGTACCTCGGAGAAACGCTCTGGCAGGCAACGCAAACAGCGACAATTACCCTTGTTCCGCGCACCACTTTGCTTCGACAGCATATCACCGTTCTAGCCGTGACCGGCCGACCTTCTGCTACCCAGGTCCCGGCACGCCGCCTTTTCGCGCAAGCCTCGACGCTCTCGGCTACCGTTCCGGCCACCGGCACCGGCCAGCAGTCGGCGCGTGTTGCTACCGGTTCGCTCACGCTCTATAATCTGATGCCACAGGTGCAGTACGTTCCCGCGGGGAGCCAGTGGACGACGAAAAACGGTGTGCAGGTGATGATTCTGGTCCAGGCCGCTGTACCCGCGGGTACCGGGCCATTACAGGGCCAGATCACCGTTTCGGCCCGTGCGGTTTATCCAGGGGCGGACGGAAACATTCCGACAGAGGCCCTCTACGCGGCTCAATGCTGTGATGGTCATCTGATCAACGGCATCGTCGCCTCCAACCTCCAGCCATTTTTAGGAGGTCAGGACGCGCAATCCTACGCACTGGTTCGCCAGCAGGACATTAACGCGGCCGCCGACCCACTCATGATGCAAGGGAAACAGGCGGCACAGAACGCGCTCACGGAACAGATTCGCGACGGAGAGCAACTTGTCCAAAGCACCGTCTCCTGCTTGCCGACCATTCAGTCGCATCCCGGCGCTGGCAGCCGTGCCAGCGCCGTAACGGTCCATGTTCTTGTCTCCTGTGGTGGCGAGGTCTACATTACGCCTCTTGCTCGTCAGCTTGCGATAGGCACCTTTCTTAGCAAGACTGAAAGTGCGCTTGGCCCGTCATATCTGCTGGTAGGAACGGTCACTGTAGGAACGGCGCAAATCACGACGCAAGATGCCATCAAGGGGACGTTGGCAATTACCCTCCCACTTCAGGCACGGTGGGAGTATCGAATCGACCGAAAGGCGGGCGAAAGCCTACTATCCCATCTCTCAGGTGCGTCGATGAGCCAAGCACATGACTTGTTTATGCACCTGGCAGGTGTTGCCTCTGTGACCATTAGCGGCACAGGGGAGAACTCCTTGCCCCAGGAGAGCAGTCACATTCATCTGATCATTCAGGCTCCGCCCTCCATCTAAGCTGATGAAGGTATTGCGCTATGTAACCGTTATAAGCCGTAAGAGAGTGAACGCATCCAAGCAGCAAAAGGAGCATTCCGTTCCTGATTCCGATGGTGTTGACACTCATCTCGCAATTATGTGGAATATTCCACATAACTTAAAACAAAACCACAAATTGCACGATTGTGTGCGATTCGAATGTCAAAAAGCGATTCTGTTCTGTTACCCTCGTGCAAGCCGGAACTTGAAGCCGGAGCCGTTCTGCTCTTCGCTGTCCATTTCCTTCCATTCAATGCTATAGGCACAAGCCTACACCCACTCGTCGGCAATCTGAGCATCGGTGCGGATCGTTCGTATTTCTCCTGACCTACATACGAAAAATCAGAAAGATGGAAACTGTTTGACTATCGTCATAGGAGAGACCAATTTCGCTCATGCGCGGCTCGAATTCGCTTATTCCTTCGAGAAAGCTCTCGCTTGCTTAGCCGCTTAGCCGATGTTGCGATCTTGAAACAGCCCTGGCAATCAGACAATCAGGCAACACTGCATTGACAGAATTGCACACATTTCGTATGATAGTATCGATACACGTCCGTCACTCAACTTCTTGTATGAGTGAACTGAGTTTTTGTCAAAGACACAACTCTTTTTATGTCCTCCTCCTCCTGCGTGCGCTCTGGTATGGCATGGGAAAGCCCTTCCTCGCTTTTCACAGCGTTTGCGTACCTGGGCAGCAACGGACAGGAAAATAGCCAGAAGATGAAGGTGGTAAGATGAAGGAATGTCACCCTCCCTCGCGCTTCAACGAGAAGCGCTGCTTCAGCCGGTCTCTCTTTCTCATCGCGCTGGTGTTTTCTGCGCTCGCCGGCCTCACGGTCTCCCCGGTTGCCCGTGCGGTCGCGACCACGCAGTGCAGCAACACCTATACCGTTCCAGTCCACCTGTCGGTGCTGGATCCCACACCCTACCATGTCGCAGCCTGGCTCTGCTATCAAGGAACTCCCGGCGACCTTGTGCAACTCCTGGTGCATGGTGCCACGTACAACAGCAGCTATTGGAACTTCAACTGCCCGAACTGTCAGGAGCATGCGTACTCCTACGTCCAGACTATGGGCGCACAGGGACTCACGACGTTCAACTATGACCGCATCGGCGTCGGGCAGAGCAGTCATCCACTTCCCGCGTTGATCACCATCCAGTCTGACGCCTACGTGCTCTCACAGTTGGTCACCGATCTCAAAACAGGTGGGTACGGAGGGCCGTCGTTCCAGAAGGTGGTACTCGTCGGTCATAGCGTCGGATCGGCCATCAGCATTGCCGAGGCTGCCAATCCGCAGCTTGCGCGACCTGATGGCGTCATCCTCACCGGTTTCATCCACTTTGTGGACCCGACAGAGGTAGTGCTTCTCGCAAGCGAAATCTACCCGGCGTTTCTCGACCCCGACCCGCGTTTCAAGGGGCTGCCGCCGGGGGATATCACGACTATTCCTGGTGTGCGCGGCCAGTTATTTTACTATCTGCCCAACGCGGACCCCGCAGCCATCGCCCAGGATGAGGCGAGCAAGGAGACCATCACCGCTGCCGAGTTGGCTTCCTTTTTTACCATTGAGGCCAGCGCGGCCTCCAGGCAAATCCACGTGCCGGTGCTGGAGGTTTTGGGGCAGTACGATAACCTCTTCTGCCTCGGCACGTTCAACTGCACGAACGGCAGTAGCGTGGCGCAGTATGAAGCGTCCTTCTTTTCCCCTGACGCGGGGTTGCAGGTCATCATCGTCCCCCAGGACGGGCATGACCTCGCGCTTCAAGAGCAGTCCTCAGTCTGGGAAGGAGCAGTGGCACAGTGGATCACCTCCCATTTTTCCTGACGAGACGCGGGCTCTCCCGCATCAGGCAACCGGGAAGAGAGCAACACGCCTCATTGGAGGTCTGCATGGTCGTTGAATCAGGCAGTGCATTGACATCTGAGCGTGCGCCCGCAGTCAAAACGTTTTGACTGCGGGCGCAATCCTTTGTCAGCATGATTAGATCAGAACAGGCGAACTCTCTGGACAGCGTGCGTGTAGTTGGCTGGACGGAGGGAATAGCCATGTTCTCCGGTAGCTCCAAAAAGGAGATCCTCCTTCCAGAGGACCAGGGTATTCCTACTCATTGATGAAAAGGGAGCAGAAAACCCTGGTATCTGTCGAAGCAAGTAGGCACACTTCACCGGCGGGAGACTCTCTATAATGAGTAAACGCGCTCTACAAGCACCTCGAAAAATGCAAGGCAATTGCCTTGCATCTCAGGGAGTGTTCTCTTGACAAAGAGTGGGCCGCTATAGCACAATGACGAAAACGCTTGATTAGCAATACCATGCAATGGAAGGTAGATGTTTCATATGGCCCAGATGCCAGCAAATAGAGGAGGGACACGCATGACG